>Ga0256834_1001064_pt1 | contig 19097 bp, 12 predicted proteins | sample 4281140metaG_FD_190536 | JGI IMG/M metagenome (GOLD analysis project Ga0256834, IMG submission 190536) | Hydrothermal vent microbial communities from East Pacific Rise, Pacific Ocean - 4281-140 | ecosystem: Environmental > Aquatic > Marine > Hydrothermal vents | place: Pacific Ocean: East...
TTAAGGGTGGTGGTGTATCAGCACAGGCAGAAGCACTGCGTCACGGTATAGCTCGTGGGCTTATAGAGCACAATGCAGAGCTAAGAGACCACCTTAAGGCACAAGGTTACCTTAAGCGAGACCCACGCTCAGTAGAGCGTAAGAAGCCAGGCCTAAGGAAGGCACGCCGCGCACCACAGTGGAGCAAGCGCTAAGTCATTTTTAAAACTCCCTGTCTAAAGCAGGGAGTTTTTTTGTTATGTTATACTTTTCTTATGAAGAAGGTTTTAACCATAGTAAATACATTTGACGAGGAGCTAGATGTGCTTATTGAGGGTAATGAGTCTGCTCAAGAGGTTATTGTTTTCGTACATGGTTTTGGTACAGATAAAGGTGAGGGAGAGCACCTATTTGCTGAGTTGGCAGAGTATCTTGCTAATGATTTTCTAATAATTAGGTTTGATCAGTCCGGTTATGGTAAGTCACAAGGGAGACAAGTTGACGCTAGTCCACTCAAGGCATCTAAAGATTTGAAATCTGTTATATCGTACGCAAGAGAGCAATACATTACTAAAAATATAAATATATATGCACACTCAATGGGTACAATTGCTACGGCAATGTTAAGTCCAGACAATGTTCGCAGTATAGTATTTACAGGGGCTATTAGCTCACACCTATCAAGTATTGCAAGTAGGATATCTGAACGTATAGAGAGCAAGGGTGGCAAGGTCTTTAAAGACGGTGTCTCGGTCTACCCACGTACATCAGGAGCAGTACAAGAGATTGGTAGTGAGTTCTGGCGGGTGCTTGTGTCTACAGACTTTGTTGCCTTACTTAAAGATTTAGTCAGTAAAACAAGATTAACCGTCATAAAGTCAAAGCAAGATGAGATAGTTGGTTCTGGTCCAGATTTTGATAAGTATAGAAATATAGCAGATTTAGAATACAAGGAAATACAAGGAAGTCACAACTTCGCAGATAAAGAAGACAGGGAAGAATTATTTAAGGAGTTAAAGAGGTTATTTCTAATAATATAGATACAAAAGTTACCTATGTTATAATCATCGTAATGAGCTCAACAGTAGAACAAATTAAGGACAGGGTAGATATTGTAGACCTTGTATCTGGTTATATTACCTTACAGCGTGGAGGTGCTAACATGAAGGCCCGGTGTCCATTTCACTCCGAGCGCTCACCATCTTTTACTGTTTCTGCTGAGCGTCAAAGCTATCACTGTTTCGGTTGTGGAGAGCATGGCGACATCTTTACTTTTATAGAGAAGATAGAGGGTGTAGATTTTAAAGGCGCACTTAAGATATTGGCAGAGAAGGCTGGAGTAGAGATAAAGTATGATGGCCCAAAAAAGAGTAAAGAGCAGTTAGACGAGCGCGAGAAGTCATTTGCTGCTATGCAGCAAGCGGCAGAGTTTTATTACCAGCGATTACAGGAGAACAAGGAGGTGCTTAAGTACCTAGAGGACAGGGGATTTACCAGTGACACTATTACGCGTTTTCAGATAGGGTTTGCACCTGATGACTGGCATGCTGCCGAGAGTATGCTTAAGGTGGCAGGTTTTAATTTAAAGACCCTTGAGAGTGTCGGCCTTTCTATTAAAGGTGATAAGGGACATTATGATAGATTCCGCTCGCGCATAATGTTCCCTATGAGAGACACTGCGGGTAGGGTGGTAGCGTTTTCAGGGCGAGTATTTGGCAAGGCAGCAGATGACGTTAAGAATGCAAAATATATAAACTCTCCAGAGACAGAGCTGTATAGTAAGTCTAAAGTCTTATACGGTTATGATATGGCCAAACAAGCAATACGTAAAAACGACTTTACAATTCTAGTAGAAGGCCAAATGGATTTGGTAGCCTGCCACCAAGCGGGGTATAATAATACCGTTGCGATATCTGGTACAGCACTTACTAATGAACACTGTAAAGTGTTAGGTAGGATGTCTAAAAATATAGTACTATCACTAGATGCAGACGACGCAGGTATAAAAGCAGCCGGCAGGAGTGCCATAATCGCATTGGCCAACGGCTTTGATGCTAAGGTAGCACAATTGCCAGATGGTAAAGACCCGGCAGATGTGCTCAATGAGGGTAGTATAGACCAGTGGAAGGAGATTATAAAAAATGCAAAGCATATTGTAGAATTTTTATTAGATGTATATGAGGCTAAAAACAAGGACGATGATAGGAAATTTAAAAAAAGAGTAGAAGAGGTGGTCCTACCATTTGTTGCACGTATACAGAGTAAGATAGATCAAGAGCACTTCATAAAGATTGTGGCAGGCAAAATAGGGGCTTCAGAGTCTACCGTAATACTGGCTCTACAGGCAGTAAAATTACCAAAAGAGCAGGTGACTACAGAAGAACCAGCCAAGGTTCGTACACAAGATTACCGTAAGCAATTTAGCCCATTAACAATGTTGGCATCTATAATAAAATGGCAAGAGGAGCTAAGCGAAGCTGCTGTAGACACCTCTGCGATAAGAGGAAGAGTGGTTAGCATGGTAGGGCAAGAGGCACTTGAAGAAGCACTAAAGGATGTTGGCGGGGGTGATATAACATATGCCGAGAGTATGTATGGTAGCAAAGAAGCTGTACAGGCTGTTGTTGCAGAGCGCTTAGAGTATTTGCGCCAGGGAACCCTACGCTCAAAGAGGTTGAAGTTAACGCAAGACCTGCTAAAGGCCGAATCTAATAAAGACAAAAAAGTAATTAAAGAGTTACAACAAGAGATAAATACTCTTAATAAAGAACTCGAGAGTGTATAGCTATACCCGTTTATACCTTGCAAAACCTTGACATGCAGGCTATAGTAGTGTCCTACGGTGCTGCGATTTAGTATGCATCTTTTTATAATATGGTAGCAAAAAAAACAACAACAAAGAAAGTGATAAAAAAACAGGCTGCTAAGAAGACTTTAATAAAGAAACCTATAAAAAAAGAGCAAGTTAAAAGTAAGTCTATAAAGAGTGTGGCCAAGAAGTTAAAAACAGGCAAGAAGGTTATTAAAAAGCTATCAAAGTCTAAACAATCTGACCGTCCTGTTAGGCTAACAGAGAAAGAGAAAGCAATACGTAAAAAAGGAATACTAACAAAAGGTAAAAACAGGGGATACATTACCTATGACGAGATATTAAGAGAGTTCCCAACAGTGGAAGATGATGTGCAATTCTTAGAAAACTTATATGATGACTTTAATATCGCTGGGATAGACATACTAGAGGGAGGCAGCCTATTGGACGCCGACATAGAGATGGATGCAGTACTAGAGAGTAAGCGTCTTAAAGGTAGAGACGGTAGTGGAGACTCAGTGCAGATGTACTTACGGGAGATAGGTCAATACCCACTGTTAACTGCAGATGACGAGGTACGCTTAGCTAAGCGCATACTAGCCGAAGATGATGAGGCACGTAATTTACTGGCTCGCTCTAACCTGCGTCTGGTAGTATCTATAGCAAAAAAGTATGCAAACCGCTCACCAGATCTAACTCTTTTAGACTTAATACAAGAAGGTAACCTTGGGTTATTTAAGGCTGTAGATAAATTTGATTATACTAAAGGTTACAAATTTTCTACATATGCCACATGGTGGATACGTCAAGCTATCACTCGTGCACTTGCAGACCAGTCTCGTACTATACGTATACCTGTGCACATGGTAGAGACAATAGCTAAATATAAGCAAAAACTACGTGAGCTTAGTCAGCATCTTGGGCGTGAGCCACTTGCCGAGGAGGTGGCCATAGAGATGGGCTTAGACATAGAGAAGGTGTATCATATACAAAAGATAAACCAGCTAACCCTCTCATTAGAGGCGCCAGTAGGTTCTGACGACGATGGTAGCAAGAGTACACTTGGCTCTTTTCAGACAGACGACTCTATAGAGTCTCCAGATAGGGGCGCAGCCAAAAGGATACTGAACAATCATTTGCAAGAAGTACTTGATGAACTGTCTCCTAAAGAGCGTAAGATACTAGAATTACGTAACGGTATAGAGGATGGTGTATGCCATACACTAGAGGAGGTAGGCAAGATATTTGGAGTTACTCGAGAGCGTATACGACAAATAGAGGCTAAGGCATTAGAGAAGATACGAGTACACTCGTATGCAGACCAGTTGAAGAATTATTAATTTTTGGTAGACTGTTACAAGTCTAGTTTTGGACTATAAATATAAACAAATGCGTCGGTGCCAGAGTGGTTAAATGGGACTGGCTGTAACCCAGTTGGCAATTGCCTACACAGGTTCGAATCCTGTCCGGCGCACTACTCAATATCAATCTTGACTTCAAATTTTGGTTGTATATCTTTCAATAACTCGGTTAGTTTGCTACTCGGATATTTTTTCGTGTCGATGCGTAATAATGCATGTAGGGCAAATTTACTAAGATTTATACGGTGAAATTGTTTAAAGATTCTTGGACCGTATTCCTCAAGTCGTGGCATTATGCGTTGGAAATCTTCGATTATTTGCCTTTTGCTGCCCACAGAGGTAATCTTAATCATCACAGTATACGGTGGGTACTTAAGCGTTTTGCGTAGTGATAGCTCCTCTCTCATAAAGTCGGATATCTCACCGTTTGCAGCCAGTGTAAGTACAGATCGGTCGGGCATCCTAGTCTGTACGACAAGTCTATTTTTAGTAATATTTTTTACCTTTAACAACAGAGCAAATACTCTCTCATCAATTTTAAAATCTGGCACAGAGAGCATCGCATCTAGTGACACGACTACAGCCGTGTCCACCTCGTCTATAAAAGGTAGGACTGTCTGAGTTGCAAGCAGTATACCTCCTTCTTTATTAAACTTACTTACAGTGTCTTTTATTTGCTTGTCTGTTTTGGTTGTTTTTTTGTCTACACGTTTAATCTTGGACTTTTTGTACAGTTTATGGAGGTGGTCTTCAACCAGCTCTATACCAACACCCAAAGTGTCTAAGCGCCAACTATTACAATATATGCATGTTGTATTGCTTTCCTGTGATTCACCACATTTACTACATAAGAACTCGCGCTCGTTATCACTTTTCTTATGTAGTGTAACGGGGGTATCGCACGACTTGCACGTTACAGTACTCTTGCAGTCTCGACATACAGTTATGGGAGCCAGCCCATTGCGCGGAGCTAGTATAAGTGTCCCAATATTGTTATTAATATTTTTAGATATAATTTTTTCTACATCTTCACTTATTGTTAGAAATTTTTTGTTTTGTAAAGGTTTTCCAGTAATCTTTTCTTTCTTTTTACGCATATCTAATACGGTTACCTTAACTTTAGATCGGTGGCGTGTAGAGAGTGGGGCTAACTCGCTTATGTTTCCTGTTCGCATTTCTAAATGTACATAGGTAGACAGGACTGTTCCAGCTAGGATTAACTTAGCGCCAATGTTCTTAGCGTATTTTGTAATGAATATAACAGTGTTTATGTATGGTCTTTTGCGTGTCGTATAAGTGGTAGAGCTTTCGTCCTCGACTATTATTGTACCAATATCTTGTCTTAACAACATCGAGTATTTAGGTGTAGATATTAGCAATACTGGCTTTTTAGAGTTAGCCATAGTCTCGACTGTTTCAAGTAGCTTTTTCTTGGTAGTTTTGCTAGTTAACAGAAAGACCATGTCTTCTATACCATTAGATAGTTCAGAGTATAGCTTGGTGGCATCTGCTATATTTGAAGCCACTAATAGCACAGATCGACGTTGAGCTAAAGATTCTCGTATGGTGTTCTTGTACATCGTCAGTCTGTCCGCTGTTGGAGCTTGCAGTGCGTATACATCGTGTATTGACTTCTCTTTCATTATATTTCTTACTACAATAGATCCTGTGTACTCAGTAAGTATAGCTTTTGGTATTAAGGAATATAATACTGAGCCAGTAGTAGATGCATGGTACTCGGCTGTACTTACCGCGGCCTCTATAAACCCTGTTGAGAGCATCTCTCGCGGCGTTGTGGACTCTATCCGTCTAAGTGCAAAGTCTCCTCCTCGTAGTATGGCCTTCATATCTGCTGCACTAGCGCTGTGTATAACTAACGCCTGTACCTTTTTATTACGTAGAGTTATCTCTACTACAGAGCCTAGAGGCACATCACTCAATGAAAAGTAAGTTAATTCGTCTATCCAGCTACTATTAGTTATCGGTATTACTGTGAGTATTCGCATAGGTGTATAGTATAGCAAATTATTTCGAATCCTGGTGTATACTAGTATTATGACAAATAATGTAAATTACTTCGCAATGACTGATGTGCGTGGTACTCATACTGCATTTGGTATAAAGCCAGAAGATAGGCTGCGGCACATGTACATAATAGGTAAAACAGGAATGGGTAAATCAACCATGTTAGAGAACATGGCGATACAAGATATTCAAAATGGTGAAGGAGTTTGCTTTATAGATCCACATGGTTCGGCAGCTGAGAAGTTACTTGAGTTTGTGCCACAAGATCGCATCAAGGATGTTATATATTTTGCACCGTTTGATATTGATTACCCAATAGGCTTTAACGTGCTTGAAGATGTAGGTTTTGAAAAAAGGCATTTGGTGGTGGCTGGACTAATGAGCGCATTTAAGCGCATATGGGTAGACGCTTGGAGTTCCAGAATGGAGTATATATTACAGAACACCCTTTTGGCGTTACTAGAGTATCCAGATGCAACACTAGTAGACATAAATAGAATGTTAACCAATAAAGAGTTTCGCAATAAAGTATTAGACAGAGTTACAGATACTACTGTATTAGAATATTGGAAAGTCGAGGTTGCCGGCTACACAGAGCGCTTCTGGCAAGAGGCAACACCAGCTATACAAAATAAGATAGGGCAATTCGTTGCTAATCCACTCGTGCGTAATGTTGTAGCTCAACCAAAATCGGCATTTGATATAAGGGAGATTATGGACAACAGAAAAATATTTATAGTTAACTTATCTAAAGGCCGTATGGGAGAACAGAATGCAGATTTAATAGGGAGCATGCTTATAACCAAGATATACTTGTCAGCTATGAGCAGAGCAGAGGAGTCTTCTACTAATTTGGAGAGGTTACCTCCGTTTTACCTGTTTGTAGATGAGTTTCAATCTGTAGTTAATGATTCTTTCTCTAACATCCTGTCAGAGGCTCGTAAGTATAAACTATCTCTTACATTGGCACATCAGTATGTAGAGCAAATGGAGGAGAATATACGTAATGCAGTGTTTGGTAACGTTGGTACAACTGTTACGTTTAGAGTTGGGCCATTTGATGCTCAGGTACTAGAAACATTATATAAGCCAACATTTTTTGCAGATGATATAGTCAATTTGGGTTTTGCTCAGATATACCTTACATTAATGATAGACGGTATAGGGTCTCAGCCTTTTTCTGCCAGGACTATAGAGCCTATTAATACTCCAAAGATAGTATTTGATAAAGAGATAATAGAATATTCAAGAGCTACTTATTCAAAACCAAGAACAGAGGTAGAAGCCTTTATAGAGCAGATGGGTATTACACCAGCTAGGCAAAGTCAAAATAATCGTAAATCTAAAAACATTAAACAAAATAACTCTCAACAAAAAAAGAAAGCAGTATATCAAAAGACAAATTCAAGTCACAACAATAGATCTCCACAAAATAAAAAGAGCAATAGCCAACAAAAACAATCCAATGTAAAAGTTAAGAGTGATTTGTTGTCTGCAATAAAAAAAGCTACAACAAGTAAGTCAATAGAGCCTACTACTAATGTGGATAGGGTATCAAGTAAGCCTACTAATTCACAAAGTAGCCCATCTGAGGTATCAGAAAAGGACCTACGCACCTTGTTGGATAGTTAGTATTATGAAATACTTTTTGCTAGCATTATTATGTTTGCCTAATTTTACACTTGCAAGTATTGAGATAACAGAAGTAATGTGTAATCCAGTGGGTAGCGATAGTGATCGTGAGTGGGTAAAGATTAAAAATACCGGTACATCCGTTATAGATATCACAGGGTGGAAGTTTAATGACGGCTCTAATCACATCCTTAATGTTCCACCTAAAAATGGTGGAGTAGGAGACATGTTGATAGATTCAGGTGAGGAGGCTCTGCTGGCCAATGACGCAACTAAGGTAAGTGGTGCAGGTACTGTCATCGACACTGTCATGTCCATGTCTAATTCAGGAGACACAGTATCTCTCATAAATAATGATGGTGATGAGGTGTACACGGTTACATATACTAGTGATCAAGTTACAGAAGGCGAATCATGTTCTGCTGTGCTAGTTAGCGCAAGCGGTAGCATGGAGACTCAGGTAAATGACACTCTAAAAATTAGAGAGGTTACTCAGTATCGTACAGTTGAAGTAGAGCCTCCTCAAGATATATTTGTGAGAGATATGTCAGATATAGTATCCGTATTTGGTGGTGTTACATATATCAAACCTGAGTTATATAATTCTATAGGTAAGGTAACTAATAGCGGTTGTTATATTACATTTGGTGACGGAAGTTATGGTAATCAATGTTCGACCTCGCACATATATGAGTATCCTGGTGATTATGTAATTAAAGTATTAATAACAGAAGGTGTCTTGCATGATGAGACAGCACTCACTGTTAGTGTGACAGAGCCTGACTTTCGACTTAGGCTCTCAGGAGATAATAAGTTTGTAGAGATATTCAATGATGATTCTTCAGACACAGAGCTAAACCAATGGTCGCTAGTGGTTGATTCTATGAGGTTTAAGATACCTGATGGTACTATTATAGCAGCCTCAAGCTCAATTAAAATAAGCGGTAAGACCATGCGTATAGATATAGCCAGGCGTGGAGGCCTCGTTAGGTTAGTAAACGTATTCAATTCGACCATTGCAGGTAGTGATGAGTTTTTTAATATAGATGCAGTACCTACACAAGCTATAAGTGAAGATATACAAGAGAAATCAGCATCAGCAATAGATGTGGCTAATGTTACAGAAGAAGCTTCAAAGACTATCCCAATAAAAAGTATAATAGGTCGTAAAATTAGTATGCCATATCTTAGTCGTGTTAATGACGCTATTGCTGTGTCAGATGTTCAAGATCGGTCTGTTTTACCAGTAGATAAATCTAACAATGCCGTACTAGGTGCTAGTGTTAGCTTGTTGCCAGACGAATATGGTAAGTGGGCGGTGGGTCTTTTGGCTCTTATGGGCATAGCTATGACTCCTCTATTGTTGACTTCTAGTAAAGATGGAGGTCATGAAGATTTGTATAATGGGGATTCAGATACCTTCACAGTAGAAGAGGTTAAATAAGTAGTCTATGTCGATGTCATACGGTATGGCATGTTACAATAATTAATAATGTGGAATATTGAAAAGTACTTGAGGGTTTTTGTACTGATGTGTATATTTGCAATACCGTCCTTGGTTTTGTATGTTGCGGACTGGTCTTTTTTCCCGTATATAGTTGGTAAGAATCTGCTGTTTAGAGTACTTGTAGAACTAGCTTTTAGTGGATGGATTTTGCTTATTTTGTTTGGGGCCATACCTAAGGTAAGGGCTACCTTGGTTCACGTAGCTGTAGGTGTATTTGTAATAGTGGTTGCAATTGCTGATTTCACTGGTGTCGCACCACTCAAGAGTTTCTGGAGCAATTTTGAACGTATGGAGGGGTTAATAACAATGCTACATTTATTTATGTATTTTGTAGTGCTTGGTAGTATATTAAATACAGAGGCACTATGGGATAAGTTTTGGAAATGGTCTTTAGTCATTAGCGTGGTAGTGGGTATAGATGCCTTGAGTGAGCTTTCTGTGGGGTATATGAGTATAACTGGGCCTGTGGGTAATTCAGCTTATTTAGCCATATATGCAGTATTTCATATATTTATAGCAGCATTATACATACGCAGAAGTACAAACACATTAATGCGTTTTGTGTACGCTTTTATAATGATGTTTAACTTCACTGTGCTCTGGTTTACAGGTGTCACTGGTGCGCTATTAGGGTTATTAGTAGGTAGTGTGCTGCCAACTATATATATACTACATTTAATAATGTCTAGGGCACATACATATATAAAAGTATTTAGTATGGTAGTTATTGTTGCGTTAGCTGTCATAGCTGGGTTTTATATACAAGTAGGCATGAGCACAGCACAAGATGTAAGTACGCTGCCCAGTAAGACTGTTTTTGAAGTTTCCATGAGTGGAGTAATGGAAAGTCCATTGCTGGGGTGGGGTCAGGATAATTTTAATTATGTATTCGACAGGTATCATAATTCTAATACAGAGGACAAGCAACAATGGAGTGACCGTATTGAAAATGTATTACTTGGTTGGTTAGTAGCGTCAGGACTACTTGGCTTAGTTGCATACTTACTTATGTATGCAAGCGTATTGTTCTATAGTACCAAGGTGCAGTATTTCAACATGACAGATAGGCTGTTGCTAATCGGCTTGCTAATTGCGTACGCGGTGCACAACTTATTTGTATTTGATTACATAGTTAGTTATATACTATTCTTTTCATTGGCCGCTTGGGTTCACTCAGGCTCTATGGTGGGTGCAGTACAGCATTCAATAGACCGCCCGATAGAAGGATGGCTATGGCGTTTTATTATGATGGCCACTGTAGGCATAGTTAGCTTTCTTTTTATATTTTTTGTTAATTATCCATCATATACTCAAAATAATATACTTATTAAGGCTGTTGATGCATACAATGACTCTGGAGACATAGATGCATCTAGGGTTCTATTTCTTAAAGCGTCTAATGATTTGGCACCTGGCACAAAAGAGGTTAGAGAGCAGTTTATACAAGTAGCTAAAGACATCCACCCGCTTGGTTATATAGATATGGAGACAAAGGTTAGGTTTCTAGATGCTGCGATAAATGAGATGAAAAAACAAAAACGTAAGTATCCTGAAGATTCACGTTATCCATATGTAATATATACAGCACTGTCAGTGTATGGTAGACATGATGAGGCGGTTAAGTTTTTAGAAGAGGCACTGTCACTCTCTCCAAATAAGGTGAGCTTATTAGTATCGCTTGCAGACAATGCATATAAACGAGGTAAGTATAATATAGCCATAGCTTACTATAAGCGAGCTGCTGTAATTGAGCCGAATAATAAAAAAATAAAAGACATAATATCAATTATCAACCATAATCACCTATAACAAAAAAGCCCGCCAAACGGCGGTCTCTTTCGTATTTTCGTTAAGCTTCACCTTAGTGACACTCCGCGGTATTATGACATGTCTATAAGTTTTACGCAAGACAGGATTACTGCTATACTATGCGTGTCGTTGGTAGAGCGGATGGCGGCGGCACTCACTATTTTCGTTTTGGAGCTAGCACCCGTCATCCGTTCTGTTTGCGATACAATATTCATAATATATACGATATTTTTATATGTCAATTTTAAAGAAGATATTTGGAGATGAAAACACACGAGCCTTTAAGAAGGCTCAATCTATTTTACCAAAGGTAAATAACCTAGAGGAATCGATGGTTGTTTTATCAGACGATGAGCTTAGAGCGAAGACAGATGAGTTTAGACTGCGGTTAAATGGTGACGAGAGCCTAGACGATATTCTACCAGAAGCATTCGCTGTTGTAAGAGAGGCCGGTAAGCGCACTTTAGGTCTCAGAGCATTTGATGTGCAAGTAATTGGTGGTGCCGTTATACACAATGGAGACATAGCTGAGATGCGCACAGGTGAAGGTAAGACACTCGTAGCCACTATGCCGATATACCTTAATGCTATTGAGGGGCATGGAGTACACTTGGTTACAGTTAACGATTACCTAGCACGTTTACATGCAGCATTAATGGGGCAGCTATATACAGCGCTAGGACTATCAGTAGGTGTTATCGCTGGTTCAGGTTCTTACTTATATGAAGCTACAGAGCAAGGAGGAGATTTGGATAAAGATAGAGACAAACATGGTACATACAAGATAGAAGATGAGTTACTTAAGCCGGCCACACGCAAAGAGGCCTATAATGCCGATATAACGTATGGTACTAATAGTGAGTTTGGTTTTGACTACTTACGCGATAATATAGCCCAAAGTAAGGATGATCTACGACAGAGGGGTTTCAACTTCGCAATCGTTGATGAGATAGATTCAATACTTATAGATGAAGCGCGTACGCCACTTATAATCTCGGCACCAGCTGCTGAGTCGGGTGAGTTTTATGCTGCTTTTGCTGGTATAGCTAGGAGTCTAGTTAAAGATGAGGATTATACTATAGATGAAAAACTTAAGGCTGTTCAAATAAAAGATAGTGGTATAGAAAAAGCTGAAAAGGCACTCGGTGTAGATAATATATATACCGAGGGCGGGATTAAGTACGTACACCATTTAGAGACAGCAGTGCGTGCACAAGCTATATTCACTAATGATAAAGACTATGTTATCCAAGATGGAGAGGTAGTAATTGTTGATGAATTTACTGGTCGTATGCAACCTGGTAGACGCTGGAGCGAGGGCCTGCATCAGGCCATAGAAGCTAAAGAGGGAGTAGAGGTACAAAAAGAATCTCGTACGTATGCCTCTGTTACTTACCAAAACTATTTTAGGATGTATAGTAAGTTAGCTGGTATGACTGGTACTGCTTCTACAAGCTCAGAGGAGTTTTATAAAGTATACGGACTAAATACTGTAGAGGTTCCTACTAATATTACACCAAAACGTATAGACGATAATGATCTAATATTTCAAACACAGAGTGGGAAATTCAAGGCAATAGCAAAGAAGGTAGCAAGTGTACATGCCACAGGGCAACCTATATTAATAGGTACCAGTTCAGTAGAAAGTAATGAGCTATTAAGTGCATATCTTGATAAGGCTGGTATAAAACATGAGATGCTTAACGCTAAAAACCATGAGAGAGAAGGTGAGATAATCGCGGCAGCAGGTCGCAAGGGAGCAGTCACAATCGCTACTAACATGGCTGGTAGAGGAGTTGATATCAAGCTTGGTGGCCCAGATGCCTCTAAAGATGAGTATGAAGAGATAAAGGACCTTGGGGGTTTGTTTGTATTAGGTACGGAGAGGCACGAGGCTAGGAGAATAGATAATCAGCTCCGAGGCCGCTCTGGTAGACAAGGCGACCCTGGACATACACAATTTTTTGTTTCATTAGAAGACTCCCTGATGAGGATTTTTGCAAATGATATGATAAAGAGTATGATGGGGCGATTTGGTATACCAGAAGATGAGCCTATAGAACAGAAAATGATTAGCAGAGCCCTAGAGAGTGCTCAAACAAAGATAGAGGGATTCAATTTCGATAGTAGAAAACAAGTGCTTGCATACGATGACATATTAAATAGACAGAGACAGTCAATATATGAAATGCGTAAAAAAATACTTATAGGTAGCAATAAAGATCTTGAAGCAGAGCTAGATAGATTATCTCGTATACACGAGATACACAAATCAATACCGAGTTTATCCGAGATAAAGAGGAAAGAGCTCGGGGATGACGTATATTATCAAGCGTTGAGGTCAATGTTACTTCAAACAATAGACTTATTATGGGTAGATCACCTAGAGCTTATGGATTATACTAGGCAAAGTGTTAATTTAAGAGCATATGGACAAAGAGACCCATTAATAGAATATAAAAGAGAGGGATTACGCCTGTTTAAAGAGATGGAGGACACATATGGCTCACAGATAGAGAAAATGCTAAATAATCTACAAGCGGTATCTACACAGTCAAATAATATAAATAGTGACATGCAAGAGGTACACAAGCGTGCTAAGTTAATATCGACTAAAAATATTGATTCAAATAAGTCATCCAGTGCTGGTATAAGTAAATTTGGCAGGAACCAGAAGGTAAGGATTACTAACGGTAAAGATGTACAGGAGTTAAAGTTTAAAAAAGCAGAACGATTACTTGCTGGCGGACAATGGTGGATAGAGGAATAAATCTTCACTAGATGCCTATACGGCCAGTATATTGTAATTATTTATTTGCTAGAAAGTAGAGTGTCTTATACTTGCCGTGTACTCTAAATAATAGGAACACTGAATAAGTAGTGCAATATTAATTTAATCTCTAATCTAATAATAAGTGACGGAATATAATTGCAATACTTGTATAAATGGACGCCGGACTTACTATGTAAATTTGTCATAAAGTAATTAGGAAAAATATTGGATTAATAGATAGGAGGTATTTTATATTCGTATTTTTTTACGGAGTGTACTTGAGCTAAAATTGATAGATTTTGGATTTCTAACTTAAATTTAAATAGCATAATTTATTATAATGACAGACTGTAGATTTAAAAAGCGTAAAAGTTATGTTGGTTAATAGTTTGCAGGTACCATATATATATGATACTTTTACTAGGTAAAGTAATTATAAAGTTATTTTAGTTTAATTATGAAAACCATATATAAAAGAGTGCTAGATGAGGATGTAGACGAAGTTCTTATGGCGCTCGTGTACATAGATAATTTAAAAGATATGGATAATTTTACTGCGGACCTACTAACACAAGTAGAGCTAGAGACCATAGCAAGGCGCTGGAAGGCTGTTAGGATGCTAAAGGTTGGTATACCCTATAGTAAGGTGGAAGATGCAACTGGTATGAGCTCTGCAACCATCGCTAGATTAGCAAAGATGTTAAAGAAGAGGTCTGGAGGTTTTGTCTCTATGTTAAACGAAATGGGTAGATAAACGCTTTTATCGGTTAAAGTGGTTTACCACAGTATAAAGATTTGTAAGATAATATTTTATAAACTTTTAGTAAATGACATGGTGGGTTATTGATATTTTTAATCAACACGTATAACTTAGTCGGCTAGCATCATATAATATGGTGTGTATCTTATTTTTGTATAATTGTCTTGCATAAGTAAGCTCTAAGATGTAGAGTATTAGGTATTATGGCATTTGTAGATGAAGTAACTTTAAAAATTAAAGCCGGCTCTGGTGGAGACGGTGTTGTTAAATGGCTTAGAAGTCGTCGTGATCAAAAAGGTGGTCCCGCGGGCGGCAATGGGGGAAAAGGAGGGTCAGTATATTTAGTAGGAGTTCGTGACATTGAGTACCTCACTAAATATACAAGTAACCCAAAGTTTGAAGCTGAGGGAGGAGTACAAGGTGGGGCAAATAGTCTTGAAGGTAAAGATGGTGATGACCTTTACATTAAGATCCCAGTCGGTTCTCTGGTGACAGATTTAAAAACTATGGATGAGTATGAAATTTTAATAGAGAATAATCCAATAAAAATCTTATCAGGAGGAAAGGGTGGTTATGGTAATGAGCACTTTAAAGGCTCTCGTAATGTAACACCAATGGAGCATACAGAAGGTAAGCCAGGCGAAGCCTCAAACTTTAAAGTTGAACTTAGGTTAATAGCCGATGCAGGATTTATAGGGTATCCTAATGCCGGAAAATCTACATTGTTAAATTTCCTTACAAACAGTAAGGCAAAGGTTGGTAATTATGCTTTTACTACTCTTGACCCTAACTTAGGTGCTTTCGGTAGATATATACTAGCTGATATACCTGGACTAATAGAGGGAGCATCAACAGGTAAGGGTTTAGGAGATAAGTTTTTAAAGCACATAATGCGCACCAAGACCTTAATACACTGTATCTCGGCAGAGCGAGACAGCCTATTAGATGCTTATAATACTATACGTGCAGAATTAGGTGCATATAACCTAGAGTTACTAGATAAAAAAGAAATAGTAGTTATAACTAAGTCTGATGTTGTTACAGATAAGGTTCTAGATTCTCAGATTAAAGAACTTGAAGCAATTAAATCTAGTATCCTTGTTGTATCAGTATTAGATGATGATTCAATACATATGCTATCAGACTATATTACTGGAGAGCTTGCCAAGTAGGTCATATTACAGCTTATTAGCGCTATGTTAAGCATCTCGGTAGGGTTGTATTATGTATATTAGTATATGTGTGTATGCAAAGGTTATCCACAGAAAATAGATTAGTTTAATTTAAAGACTGGTATCAAGTGTATACTGATAGATAATGATTAAAGTTAAACCTAATATAGCTGAAAAGTCTTATGTCACGAGTAGCCGAGCTGCACAACTTACTGGCTACTCTCAAGATTATATAGGGCAATTGTGCCGTAATGGAAATATTATATGCAGTCGTGTATCTGGTGAGTGGCAGGTAGTGCTTACCTCTGTGTTGGCATACAAAAAAAGATTTAATCCTGAGTTCGATGTATCATCAGGTGTCTCTAAGGGTACAATAAACGAACAAGATGTACTTAATAGGTCTACAGATGGCCATAGAGATGTTGTGTCTAAGGACGGTAAAGAGTATTTATCATCTGCAGATGCTGCACAACTTACTGGCTACTCTCAAGATTATATAGGACAGCTAGCTCGTAGTAGTTCTATATTGGCTACAAAAGTGGGCCGTAAGTGGTTTGTAGAGGAGTATTCGTTACTTAAACATAAAGATCATAATGACGGCCTATTAGCAGCAGTACAGTCAAAATCTGTAGGTATAAGTACAGATAGTAAACCTATTAAGATTATAAATGCTGAAGCTATACATAAAATACCACTAGTTACTTATAAAACTGAGGGTGACCTAGAGATTCCGAGCACTGATAATGTGCTAGATGCGATTACTGTTAAGCCAAAGGTACATAATAAGATTAGCCGATATACGGCTGGCAATATAGACAAAACGGGTACTACTTTAATGCAAGAGCATGTGAAAGGTCTAGCTAAAAACCATAAAAGTGTAGAAAGTATCTCAATTAATAATACCAAGGTAAGTAGTGCTAATAGAGCACTAGCTAAAGCCATCATTGCAGTGTCAGTTGCCTTGATAGCCTTGTCAGTAATTATGCCAGAGCGTATAAATTCATATACTAATCAGATGTTAGGTAATAATAATAGTAATATATTAGGGAGCAATATCATTTTGGATAATGTGTATAAACTAGCTAGCACAGAGGTTGTATATATAAAAAGATAGCTACATAGGTTATCAGATATTTTACATATAGTTTTAAGAAAATATATGGCTTAAAAATGTGTACATACTTATCCACATGTAAGACTAATCAATACGCGATATATCCCTTATAATATAGATAAGTTGCCTAGGCGACTTATTTGTATTATGAGTAAAAAAATCTTCCTAAACGGTAATACATATATGGGGTCAAAAGATGCCGGCAAATTAGTCGGCTATTCTTATGATTATGTTAGTCGCCTAGCTAGGGGCGGTAGTGTTAGGGCTCAAAAAATTGGTCAAAGTTGGTTTGTAGACCCGGAGTCTTTAAAAAAGTTTGCATCAAGTCAGAAGGCTACAAAGGCGTTAAGAGAGCGCAAGATGTCGTTAGAGGCAAAAGCTTCGATGGGCTCAGGGCTAAACAGTGGTTTTGCTGCAGGGACATCTATGGGTGACTCGTCTCTTAAAAGTTATTATCGTAAACAAAAACCAGAAACATCAGTTAAAGAATCTGTAATATTTAAAAACCGTACTGCACGATTATCTAATATGCGTACGCGTTTGGATTCCGCTAAAACACATACTGATAATAGTATGAGGATGAGAAGCATAGCTCATAATAGCTCTATAAGGGCGGCAGCTGGAGGAGGTATGATGTTTCAAAATATGCGACCGACTATGCCGTCAGGCGTTTCTTCTGTTGGTGTTTTAAATAGAGTTATAGCACTTGCCACTGCCACGTCATTAGTTTTTGGGCTTTACTCTTTTACTGATGCACGTTATGCGTCATTTGCTTATAGTCAAGCTGTTGGAGCTTTATACAAAATAAATGAACTAGCTACTAACATGCCAGAAGTTGCTACTTCGTCTATAGGTAAGATTAGTACCAACTTTAATACTATTACAAAGCACCCTGATGAATATATTGCTGCGGCTATGTTTAGCTCATATGGCTGGTTAGACTCTCTGGCAATCAGTACTGTTAACAACATAGATCATACAATGGCTGGTTTGGCTGAGGGCCTCGATTTAGCTACAACTAATGTATTAGGTGGAGTGTTTGGTAAAACAGTTGTTCACATAGGGGTGCAAGAATTGCCAGAATTTGAATATGAGTTACGCACTAAGGTGGCGTTACTTAACAGTGAGGATGTAAAATTAGAGAATAAAATAATAGATGAAAAATCTAAGATTACTAAGGGTACTAATAAAAAGCCTGTAGCCAATACACCTAAAGTGGTTACTAACACAATAAGAGAAGTTATAACCAATACAGAGGTAATCAAGGAGGTTATACCAATTGAGACAATTGAGTCTATTGTACAGGACCAAGTATATGGGAATCTGAGAGATGACTTGCGTTCAGAGTTGCTTGGGTTGGTTAACACGAGTGTTAGTACGCCTCGTGTGAGTAATGTCGGAGCGCTGTCATTGACACAGCGCATAGATAATCTTAGTGGGGTAAACATATCTAACTCAACAATATCTGGCGGTTCTATATCAAGTGCTTCGGCAAGCTTATCGTCATTAAGTGTTAGCGGGGCTACAAGCTTGGCAGGATTATCCGCCTCTGACTTCACTCTTACAGGCACTATAACAACTCCTCTGGCAACTGGCGTAGCACACATAAACTCTAGTGGAGAGCTTATAAGTACTACAGGAACTGCAAACACATTAACTAAATGGGATGCTAATGGGAATGCAATTGAGGACAGTATCCTCTCAGACGATGGTACAACAGCTACTGTCACTGGTGATGCCAACATAACAGGAACACTAACGACAGCAAACCTTACTCTTACTGGTTTGGCAGCTGGTACAGCAACAGATACTGTACTGGTTAGAGATGCTTTAGGCGTTATAAAAGAAATTTCAGCGGCAAGTGTGGGCAGCACGACGCTTGTTGACTTAACAGACACAACAATAGCCGCACCTGTTGACGCAGAGATTTTAATTTACGATAACGCCACCTCAAAATGGGAGAATAAGGCGATTGCTGGTGACGCTACCATAATAAGTGACGGTACGATTTCTTTAGTAGATGATTCGGTCTCAGACAATGAAATAGACTACACAACAGTAACACTTGCAGACTTCACAAACGACACAGGATTCATCACAAGTGCCGACGACACAGTCTCAGGTACAGAGCTAGACGGAGTCTTCAGCACAACAGG
>Ga0256834_1001065_pt1 | contig 19096 bp, 18 predicted proteins | sample 4281140metaG_FD_190536 | JGI IMG/M metagenome (GOLD analysis project Ga0256834, IMG submission 190536) | Hydrothermal vent microbial communities from East Pacific Rise, Pacific Ocean - 4281-140 | ecosystem: Environmental > Aquatic > Marine > Hydrothermal vents | place: Pacific Ocean: East...
GCCGTTTTGCCAAACGTCAATTGACTTGGTTTAGAAAAAATCAAGCTATTCATTGGTTTGACATCAATGATTCATTTGATAAAATTATTACATTTGCGAGTGAGCAAATACAATAAAATATAACGGTTTGATACAATTATTCCACACCGTGCATCCATTTTTTTAAGAACGGATTGAGCAACATAATAAATACACCGGCCATAATTGGCACAATAGTAAAAATCAAGAAAAAAGTCGAAATCCCATACTTGTCGGCAATACCATCGGAAGCTTCGGCCATGATGCCGGATAATTTGTTAGCCAAACCGGTAAAAATATACCATATACCGAACATAAAACCGGTCATTCGCAAAGGTGCCAATTTACTGACATAAGACAAGCCAACCGGCGATATGGCCAATTCGCCCATAGTATGTAACAAATAGGCGAGAAGGAGCCAAATCATGCTGACGGCCGCCGTTTTTGCGCCAATAGGAATACCGGAGGCGCCCAGGGCTAACATGCCAAAGCCACTGCCTAAAAAGATAAATCCGATAAAGAATTTTTGCGCAGCAGACAATTTGTAACGTTGCCAAATTTTTGAATAAAGTGGTGCTAAGGAAATGATAAATACAGGATTTAAAATTTGAAACCAGGTAGTATCAACTATGGGACTGTCTGCATGTAGTTTGTCATAGACTCTGGCAATAACCAAGCCCCAAATAATCAAAAAGCTAATGGAGGTGAACAGAATTGTCAGAGGGTACTTATGAAAGATTTTGGTAGCCAATTGATAAATGACATAGGTCAATACCAACATAGGCACTATAGACACTATGGTATCAACTATTTTGTATATCAACGCCCAATGGTCGGTAAGCACTCTGGAAGTATAATCGCGGGCAAAAATAGTCATAGTGGTGCCGGCTTGTTCAAAACTGGCCCAAAAGGCAATGACAAAAAATGCAATGATAAAAATGACTTTAAGCCGGTCACGCTCTACAGGATCATATTTTACCAATCTTTTTAATCCTAAAAACGTAAATACCAGTAAGGATACCGGAAATAAAATATCGGCAAAGCCAAATATAAAATGTTCATCAAAGAGGTTTAGTTCAAATAAATTTTCGGGCAGAAAATGTTTTCCTCTGGTTATGACTTTAAATATACCATGTACCACCCAAGTAAGGGCAAAAACGATGCCGGTGCCGGCCAATATTTGTTCAAACATGGTAAAAGGAACTCTTTTTTTGAGTTCTTCTTCGGGCAAGTCTATTTTTTTAGGTTGGGGTTTGTTAGCCGCTTCGCCAAAGACATTGCGGGCAAAATAAAATTGTAATAACCCGAATAACATAAAAATACCGGCCAATCCGAAACCGAACTTCCAGCCGTAATGTTCGCCAATCCAGCCTACTAATAAAGTGCCGATAAATGCACCAGAATTGACACCCATATAAAAAATAGTATAAGCGCCATCCTTTTTATTACTATGCGGCGGATACATTTTACCGACGATTGACGACATATTGGGTTTAAACAAGCCGGTTCCTATTACCAACAAAAGTAAGCCGATATAAAACACAAAGCTCAAATCCATACCAATATCCATATCTGCAATAGCCAAAGCGGCATGTCCTGCTGTGATAATAGATGCCCCTACAATAACCGTTTTGACATGTCCCCATTTGTTATCGGCCAGCCAACCGCCCAGCATTGGCAGAAAATAAACCAGCATAACATACCAACCATATAAAGCATAAGCCTCTTTCTTTTCCCATTCCCAACCGCCTTCCATGATTTTGGCTGTTAGAAACAAGATTAATAAGGCTCGCATACCGTAGTAACTAAAACGTTCCCACATTTCGGTAAAAAATAAAACAAATAAGCCTACGGGATGTCCCATAAGCTCCGCTTGGTTTTGATTTTGGCTTTGATTGGTTGTCATATATGAATAGTTTTGCGCTAAAATACAATTTTTTGATTAAAAAATAAGCTACCCAAAAAAGAGTAGCTTAAATTATCTTAACATTTAAAATTAAATTTATCAATTATGCTTTTTGTTTATTAAGACAGGTTTTTTGATTTTTTTTGATTTTACAATTTTTGATTTTTTTAAGTTGCTATAATTTATACCTTGTTCTTTCGGTTGATTATATAAATCAGGCATAAGATATTTCCCCTTTTCTTTAGAATTTTTAATAATTATATTTTCCCGTTTTTTAGGATATTTTTGTAGATATGGATCATTTCTTTCTGCATAAACATACCAAGAAATTTTTTGTCCGGGCTGACCTCCCGCAATAACAAATTTACCGGAACTGTTAATTTCTTTGGCAATATATATGCCCGGAGACGGGGATCCTACCGGGGTTAATTGATAGCTAAAATTTTTATTAATAGCCGTAAAATATTCCGGTAAACTTACTTCTGCTTTGCCATGGTTATCCAAGGTAACATTACCTCTATATACGTTGAGCACTTCATTAGATTCTATGCTAAAATGTTTGAGATATTTATTTTCCGGATCTAAAGGATAATCAATAACAAAAGATTTTGTGCCCGAAACACCGGTGTCTCCATCAGCATATATTGCATAAGTGGTATTGCCACTTGCTTTACCGAAAATACCGGCAAAACCATTGATTGCTTCACCATAAACACCCATATAGCCACCAATTCCTTTTACACCGTATCCCCAATTATCCCTAGGTGTAGAATTGCCATAAAGAGCAGTTGCATCGGCATAATTACCATCACCTTCATAAGAAGCATAAATTATTGTGGTGTCGGTGTCATCTTCTTCTGAAAAAGCCGAAATGGCAACTAATTTTCCGTTAGCTGTGATACCACTTCCTGAGCTTAAAAAATAATTGGTTGATGTATTTGATCCGTTTGCCATTAAGGCTATACCGTTATCATCATTGTTGTTAAAATAAGCAATATAACCGTTATCATTCTCAATGGCATTGTCACCATAAAAATTATATTTTTCTCCACTGCCTGTTACTGAAGAATAATAACCGATATTTGTGCCACTTCCACCATTTACAGAAGAAACCATTCCAAAATATGTGTGGTCTCCTGTGGGGCTAACGGTGCCTTCGACTCCAATCCACCCACCTTTAAACAAGCCGCCGTAACCATACCAGTCGGTTACAGAAACATCACCATATACACCAATATCATCATTAGTGGTTCTTGTTCCGCTAAAACTACCTATTTTATTAAATTGGTCGGATTGTGCTGCTACAAATGCATCGGTTTGTGGTGCAATACCAATGCCAACGTTACCATCATCGTTAGAAATGGTTAAACGGGTGGTTTGTTGGGTTGCTAATTGTAGATCTTCATCATAAGAGCTGATGATACCTTCGTTAACTGTCACTCTTTTGTTAAAATAAAATTTACTGCGATCAGTTAAAAAATGAGCCCATTCGGTATTAGCCGGACCTACATCAACATAGCCGTTACCTGTATTAATTCGCAAGGCACCATTTTGATTGCCACGTATATCTCCATTAATTTCTAACTTTACAGCCGGTGTTGATGTACCAATACCAACATTACCTGTAGGTAAGCTGTACATATTGTCACCTTCAACTTTCCAGTCTTCATCGGGTTGTGTAGAAAGGTTTACCCATTGTGCCCCGTCATAATAGTAAAAACTGTTGTTGTCGGTAACAAAAACGGTTAATCCGGTAGCTGGATTGCCGATATTGTCTCTGTCTGCAGCAGTCATTCTCGGGATTAGTAAGCCACTTGAAGTGGATTTGATATCTAACATAGCCGAAGTGTCCGGGGCCGAAGCATCATTATTAATACCTACTTGCGCCCAAGTTATTTGACTTAATAAAATAATGCCCAAAAATGTAATTCTTTTCATAAGTAAGTATTTTTTAAATAGTAATCTAATAAGCAAAATTATAGCAAATGTTTATAAAACAGGTTGTTTTAGTGATATTTCTGCATATTTTAACATTTACAAATATATTATTGTTAATGTTTTGTTTTTTTGTTTTAAATTTTCAGAATTATTTATTTTTTATTTAGATTTTTAAAAAATATTATACATGAGAGAAAAACAAAAAAAATTATATAATACAGTAGCGGAATAACAAAATAAAATATTATATTTGCATTCACAAAAAACAAGGGTTCTTAGCTCAGCTGGTTCAGAGTATCGCCTTGACAGGGCGGGGGTCGCCGGTTCGAACCCGGCAGAACCCACTTTTAAAGCGTGATGTTTTCATCGCGCTTTTTTTATGCAATGTATTCAAAAAAATAAATGTAAATTTGTTGCAATAAAACTAAATTATTAGAAATTACGAATGATTAAAGCAGAAAATTTGCATAAAAAATACGGTGATCTTGAAGTGCTTAAAGGTGTTTCTTTGCATATCAAAAAAGGTGAGGTTGTTTCTATAGTAGGCCCATCGGGTGCCGGCAAAACCACTTTACTGCAACTGATTGGCACTTTAGACCGTCCCACAAATCAAGATTATCAATTACAGATAAATAATACCGATTTAAAAAAAATGAACGATAAAGATTTATCAAAGTTTAGGAACAAACAGATTGGTTTTATTTTTCAATTTCATCAATTATTACCCGAATTTACCGCTGTAGAAAATGTGGCCATTCCTGCTTATATTGCCGGTATGTCCAAAGAAAAAGCCGATGCCAAAGCTACCGAGTTATTACAACTACTTGGCTTGTCTGACCGTTTGCATCATAAACCGGCCAAGTTATCGGGTGGCGAACAACAACGGGTGGCGGTAGCCAGAGCCTTGGTTAATAATCCGGCTGTTATTATGGCCGACGAACCCAGTGGTAATTTGGATAGCGAAAATGCCAAACAACTACACAAACTTTTTTTTGATTTGAGAGACCGTTTTAATCAGACTTTTGTTATTGTGACACATAATGAGGAATTGGCCGGCATGTCTGATCGCAAACTTGTAATGAGAGACGGTGTTATATTGGATTGAGCTTATGAAATTTGAAAATCCTGCCATATTATACGCTTTGTTTTTGTTATTGATTCCGGTTATTATTCATTTGGTCAAATGGCGAAAATTTAAAACCGAACTGTTTACCAATGTCGATTTTTTGCACGAATTGGAAATTAAATCCAGAAAAAGCCGTTTACTGAGAGAATTACTGATTTTGTTTTTGCGTTTATTGGCTTTTACAGCTTTGATACTGGCTTTTGCCAAACCGTATATGCCTTCAAAAGCCGGCCGGTTGCACATTTCTCAAATACAAAATTTAATATATTTGGACAATTCCATGAGTTTAGATGCTTTGGATGGAAATACTAATATTTGGCAAGTCTATATTCAAGATTTATTACAAAATTTAGATAAGGACAAAATTTATACTTTTTTGACCAATGATAACACATACAAGGATATCAGCGGAAAAAAAATAATGACAATACTGTCAGAAGCTTCTCTATCTCCGGTTTCCACTTCGCATCAAGTTATATTAAAAAGGATTAAATATTTGATAAATCCACAAAATAATACACGTATAAATGTTTTGTATGCTTCTGATATGCAGAATATTTTTCATGAAAAAATCAGTGACAGTTTATTGCCTTCAACAGTGCAATATTTTATTGTGGACAAGCACCAACCGGACTTAAAAAATATAAGTGTTGACAGTTTATGGATAAAAGATCAAACAGCGCAAAATATAAATTTGGTAATACAATTGTCTGCCAATGACCGGAGCTTAAAAACACCGGTGCAAGTTGTTCAAAACAAGACGGTTTTGTGGCGTTCGTTTATCGATTTTAAAGATAGCTTAAAACAAAAAATTACCTTTGATTTACCGTCAGATCAGGCTATTAACGGCAAAATTTCTATTACGGACAAGGGGTTTCAATTTGATAATCAATTATTTTTTACTATTGATAAACCGCAGAAAACCAGCATTTTGATTATAGCCGAAACCATTCCGGATTACTTAAAAAAGATTTATACGAATGATGAATTTATATTAGATAAAAAATCTATTAATCAATTGAGCAACAATGATTTGTATGAATATGATTTGATTATTTTGTCAGATTTGAATCTGCCTGATATTTATTTCGAACTACTAAATAAATATATGCGGCAATACGGACAGCTTGTTATTTTACCTACTGCCGAAACGACAGCCGATGAGCTTTCAAAATTATTAGCCGGTTTGCATATACGTAATACTGTAACCACTGACACAAGCCGGGTGTTTTTAAACCGGATTAATTATGACCACCCTTTGTTTGACGGTGTTTTTACCAAGCAGGTGCATAATTTTGCTTATCCTTTTGTTAATAAACATTTTAAAATGAGTAGAAAAGGGGAGTGGATATATCAACTCAGTGACCGTAGTAATTTTGTCCAACTTTACCATAAAACGGGTCAAATTTATGTTGTCAATGCGGCTTTAAATGAAGAGAATACCAATTTTACCCGGGCGGCTTCGTTAATTGTGCCTTTGTTTTATCAAATATCAAAAGCACGCACCAAACGTCAAGCTTTATATTATACTTTAAATATGAAAAATAATATTTTTGTTAAAACCGATATGGTGCAGACTGATCAACCGGTTCATTTGCGCCATGCACAATCGGATTTCATTCCTTATCAAATCAATCAGTATAATGGCATTCAATTATCTTTAGATAATTTGCCCGGTAGTGCCGGCATTTATGAGGTTACTTACAATAATAAAATCCTAAAAAGCATAGCTTTTAATGTTAACAGGCAAGAAAACAGTTTGGAAATTATTGATTTTCCTAAAACCCGTCAGGTGCACCATGTCGATTCGGCAGCATCTTTTATCGCTGAACAACAAGCTTTTCTTAAGCAACAATATCTATGGCATTGGCTACTGATAGCTGCTTTGGTATTTTTGATTGTTGAGATGTTACTGCTGCGCTATTGGAAATTATGAGTTTATAGAGGTCGTCTTTCAATTATGTATATAATATTAAAACAATAAGTTGTTGATTATCAAGTATAAGATGCCTTACTTTGTTCGGAGTGGCAGATAATTCAATCTTGCAAGACAGTTTCTACATTGGTATTATTACCAAAATATCCATTTCTTTTGGGCCTTTTTACGCATTTTTTTAGCCTTTTTCTTTTTCATTTTTTCTTGTCGTTTTCTGGCTTTTTCTTTTTCACGGCGTGCCCGTTCTTGTCGTTTTTTGACTTGTTTGCTTTGGGTGTTGGCGCGGCAACCCATTTCTACTTCACGTGCCCGTTTGTGAAAATAGAAGTCAAAACTCAATCCGATATAGTCGCCTTTTTGGATATATTTGCCTGAAATCGCAGGTGAGTTTTGCAGGTTATCAAAACTGTAATAGCCGGTGTATTGGTCTTTTAAACGGTGTTTATATACAATTGAAGTTTGTAGCATTAAAGGTTTAAATTGAAAATACCAACCTAATTTGCCAACCAAATCAATATCCCAACCACCGGGGTTGTTCACAGTGGTTTGATAATAGTTTTGGTAAGTATCTCTAATGGTGGCTCCGGAAGTATAGTCAATATGAATACCGGCATTTAAACTAAGGATATATCTATCGATGCTAAAATTACGGTATTCAAACAATATGGGAAACGAAAAATTAAATACGGGACTGTAACTAGGCCACGTTTTATGTTCGTAATCTTGACCGGTTCCCAAGTCATTTTTATCTAAAATGAAATAGGTATTGATAGCAGGCATTTGTCCAGCCAATGCACCGACTTGCAACCCGAAATGATTGTTGATGCTAAAATTGTAAACGGCGCCAAATTGATAACCGATGCCATATTGACTTTGAAATGAAAAATGTTCGGGATTGTCAATGGTAGCGGGAAAATAAGCCAAGCCGTCCAGTTGAATACCCCAGCGTGTGTAATTTCTAAAAATATCAAAGTCCTTGTTATTTTCAAACAATTTTTGCGCAAACAATTGGTTTGAAAATATGATGATACTGAGAAATAAATACTTCTTTAACAAATTATTATTCTGCATTATTATTAGTTTTATTGGCCGGTTTTTGCATTAATTTAGGTATTTCGTCCTTGACCATTTCATTAAGTTGTTCAATATAATTTAAAATGTCATCTTTTCCCAATTTTGAAGTAGCCGAAGTGGTAAATGTTTTGGGCAGACTTTGCCATTCTTGCAAAAATTTCATTTTATATTTACGCAGGTTTTTACCCAGTTCGTTACTACTCAATTTGTCGGCTTTTGTAAATACAATAGAGAAGGGGATGCCGTGTTCGCCCAACCAACGCATAAAGGCCATATCTATTTTTTGCGGTTCATGACGGGCGTCTACCAAAACAAAAGCATTGACCATATTACGTCTTTTGGTAAAATAATCGGTAATCAGTTTTTGAAATTTTTTACGTGATGATTTAGAGGTTTTGGCATAACCATAGCCGGGTAAATCTACCAAATACCAATCATCATTGATTTTAAAGTGGTTAATCAATTGTGTTTTGCCCGGAGTACCGGACGTTTTTGCCAATTTTTTTTGGTTGGTCAGCATGTTTATCAAAGATGATTTACCTACATTACTGCGTCCTATAAAAGCATATTCGGGCAAAGGCTCTTGCGGCGCCTTGCTAACATCTGTATTGCTGATAAGGAATTCGGCTTTTTTTATTTTCATACCACAAAGATAAATCAAAATTTTGGTATTAAAAATTCATGGCTACTTGATTCTGCACAAGTTTAAGATACCTTGTATGTTTAAGATTGGAAAATAATTAAGTGGTATGTTTTGGGAGTATTTCATTGACCACAAGGTAAATAAACAAGGGAAACAATTGAAGAATTAATCTGATGGCCGAGGTGGACAAATGCCAATTTAAACCGGCCGGTGTAATCATATAAATAAAAATATATGTTCCGAACATTGCGGTTAATACCCCAAAACCTGTTTTATTGTTAAAATGATACTTTTGTTTGTAAAAAAGCATAATGATTAACACTAAAATCAATGGAAAAAAATTATAAATGGTTTTCCATAAAAATTTCAAAATTATTACAAGCCGTTTGTAATCAAACAATTGTGTTATTGTTTTGTCAATACTTCCGGTAATGTCATTGGTAGGTGCATAGTAAATTTTGAAAAAAATTGTAATTATTAACGGTAATAAACCGCCGGCCATAAAATATTTAAACTGACGGGGATGGTTTCTAAAATAAAATACGAAACTTAGTATGACAAAAATGACGGTAAAAGCAATGCCTTCGTTTTTAATCCACATATTGGAAAAAGTCAAAAAGCCGGCAACAAGCATCAAATGTTTGTCTTTATCTTTGAAATAGGTAAAAGCACCTACACTGATCAGGAAATAAAAGGCTTGTAAAGTATCGGCATATTGAGAAAAAGTTTCGTTGTAAAAAACGGCTCTGTAAACCAGATATGCCACTATGGCCAAACCTACCGCCCGGTTGTCTATAAATGCATACAAACCGGCCAATAAAAGATAAAAAATAACAAATGAAAAGAGTATAGGCACCAAAGGTGTATCAGTGCTGTATTTCCAAAATCCGGCAATGGTAGCGGGCAGCATCAATGGATAGTCACTGTGAATATGATCAATAATAGGGTTAAATAATTCCCGCCAATTGTCAGAGGCTAAAAATTTGGCATGAGGATTCCAAAAAGCCCAAGCATCCCAACGACCACTTAAGCTTATGGCTTCTTTATATTTCCAAAATCCCAAAATAATAATTAAGTTAAAAAACATCCAATCTCTATAATTTATATTTGCAGGATAGAGACCTCCGCCTTTTTTGTGTAAATGATAAATTATGCCCAATAGCCCTGCTAAAATTGCTAAAATTAAACTCCAATAGGGTAAATTTGTTGTCAGACTTATAAAAAATATCAAGCTAAAAAGACTAATTACCACGGTAGCTGAAATGACTAAGGTTTTAAGTCCGTTTTCGGGCTCAAAATATCGGATGATGGTATAAATCAGATAGGTAGCTAACAAATATAATAAGAGTAATAGCCAAGGCATTAGTGTTGATTTTTAATAAGATAGATATTATAGTCTTTAAATTTTTTAATCAATAATGTATCACCGTCGAATAGTTGTTTTTGTCTCACTTTATGAAAATCTTTAATCAAATAGTAATCAGGTTGGACAGTCTGTTTTTGCCTATAAAAGTTGAAAATGTTTTTGTGGGGTGCCATAATATTATGTAATTTAAAAAATTCGGCAAAATCCGGTTTTTTATCATTATAATAAAGAGTCGTTGTTCCGGGCTTTATTGTGGCAATAAAGTTACTATAAGTATTATTTGTTTTTATTAGAGTTGATGAATTTGCGGGCAAATGCTTGACATGGTTTACCACTAAAAAAAGTAATAGACCTAACATCAGAATATTTATGATAATAAACTTGAGCTTCAAAATACAACTATGAATTATTTTACGGCAATAACGGAAATTTCTACTTGAACATCTTTGGGTAAACGAGCAACTTGCACGGTTTCGCGAGCCGGAGGAGGTGTTTTGCCATTAAAATAGCCGCCGTAAATTTCATTGACGGTAGTAAAATCATTCATATCTTTTAAAAAAATAGAGGATTTTACAACATTGCCAAAATTCATACCCGCTTCTTTGAGAATGGCACGCAAATTTTCCATGACTAAATGTGTGGCCAATTCAATATTATCGGTAATAATCTCGCCGGTTAAGGCATTCATTGGTATTTGTCCTGATACAAACATGATACCGCCTGTTTGTATAGCTTGACTATATGGCCCAATGGGAGCAGGGGCATCGTTTGAGGTGATTTGTTTTTTCATAATTTATGATTTATAATATGATTCCAAAAATACATATAAAAATAAAATTTTTCTACTTAATTAAACCTTTTCTTTAAAAATTATGGCAAATTGTTTTATAATAACTAATACAATTTAATAAAGTAGTCCAAAAAAATGTTTTGGTATAAAAAAAAATATAGTTATTCTTATTTGGAACGATTTTATTTAAGTATTATACCAAATTGATTTATAAAATAGTCCAAAATATTTTGAGTTATTTTTGGTTTGGTCAAGGAGAAAAACACAGTAGTAGCCATAGCTACAGTCGGGCTTGCTGAAAAACGCTTAAATGTTGAATTTCAATATAAATACAATCGGGTGTTCGATAAGAAATGCATGATTTTTCACATAAAAGCTTAAAATTCCTTACACTTGTAAAACGCGTAAATTTAATATTTCTGCTGCTCGGAAGCACAACATCTTTTCAACTTGTTCATTTTGAAGTATCTATATACATCTGCAATTCACAAATTAAAAATCTATTGCACTTCCGAGCTTTTCAGCAAGCCCTACAGTCGAGTATTTTCGACGATGAGAAAGCCAAAAAGAAACAAAATATTGGACTATTTTGTATGCCGTTTTGGGATTATACACTGCAATCTTTAAAAAATATGATTTTATTCATAAATAAGCCGGTTTGTATCTATTATTTTTGATATGAATAATTAAGGATATTATGACATCAAAAAGTTTTTCGACCGGTAGATTTTTATACACATTTATCATCATTTTTTTAATTTGGTATGCGTTTACCACTTCTTTACAACCGGCTGAAATTATCGTGGGGATTTTATTGAGTTTAATTGTAGCTTATATCACTGTTGTGAATTTTAATTGCTGTGATCCCGTATTGATAACTCCTTCGCATATTATTTATTTTATTCAATACTTTTTTGTGTTTTTAATGGCACTTGTAAAAGCCAATTTTGATGTAGCACGCAGGGTGGTCAATCCCAAATTGCCCATCAATCCGGGTATTGTAAGTTTTGAAACCAAGCTGAACAATGATTTTGCCAAAATGGTTTTGGCCAATAGTATCACGCTTACGCCAGGGACTTTGACCATAGATGTAATTGATAACCGTTTTTTTGTGCATTGGATAGATGTAACTACCGAAAATAAAGAGGAAATATATAAAGAAATAGCCGAACCCTTTGAAAAGGTTCTTTTGAAAATATATGGTAGTTAAAATAAATTTAGAAATTAAATTTTAAAAATTATAAGTAGAAACGTAATGCGTTACGTTTAATTGAAATAAAGGTGAATATAAATTTCATTCCGAAGTAGCTAGTGACAGAGGAATTTGTAGCTATAATGATTTTAGATTTCTCGCTCACAAGTTTGTATCGAAATGATAATTTAATAAATGTCATTCCAACGACAGTAGGGTGGAGAAAGTTCAAACAATATCAGTAGATTTCTCACTGTGATCGAAATGACAGGATAAAAAAACAAAAAGTCACCGGTTAAACGATTACACGATTAAACGATTACACGATTAAACAATAAACAAAAAGTAAACAATAAACAAAAAGTCATCGGTTTATCAGATAAAAGATTCATCAAATCATCAAAAAAATGAACATAATAATATACATATCAATAGTGCTAATCAGTATAGGGAGTTTTTTGGCTTTCATGCGATTTGTAAAAGGGCCGACCGCTGCCGACAGAGCCATTGCACTGGATACCCTTTCGGTAATTGGCATAGCCGGACTGGTTTTATTAGGTTACTTGTTTAAGCGTTATATCTATATCGATTTAGCCTTGGTATATGCTGTGCTGGGATTTATCGGTATTATTGTAATTGCACGTTATATAGAAAAAGCTTTGTGATGGATACATTAAATAATATATTAACTTATTTAGGCTTGGGATTTGTATTGCTGGGAAGTATTTTTTTGTTTCTCGGTGCTTTGGGTATTTACCGTATGCCCGATTTATATAACCGTTTGCAAGCCGGTACCAAAGCATCTACTTTAGGTGCTATGAGCGTGGTTTTGGGTGTAGGACTGATGCAACCGTCCTGGATGATAAAACTGATTGTGATTATTTTATTTATCGGAATTTCTAATCCGCTCAGTTCACATGCTCTGGCAAGAGCTTCATACCGGCGGGGCATAAGACCCTTTTTTAAAAAGAAAATAGATGCTTATGAACAAGAAGTGGAACGGGAAAAGCAACAAAGAAAAAAGAATCAAATAAAAGTGGAAAAAGTAAAGGAGGTGGCTGATTGATTGACAGGGAACAAGAAAATAGTGACTAAAAGATATTCCGTCCGTGCGGGAAAGTCACTGATAAAAACAATTAAACGATAAACGATTAAACAATAAACCATGGCACTTATTTTATTTCTCATCATAATGGCACTCATTTTAATAGCGGCGGCTATTTTTGCAGTTATGCAAAAAGATTTGCTTTTTGCGGTCTTGGCAACCGGTATTATCAGTGTGGTGCTTTCGGTCTTTTTTTATGTATTGCAAGCCCCCGATGTGGCCATTACCGAAGCGGCGATAGGGATTGCTTTGACAACCATAATTTTTATTATCACTATTCGTAACACCTCACGTAACGAAGATGAATATACTGAAAATCACATTAATAAATTTGATAAGTAAATGAAACGATATATTATTTTCTTATTTATTGCCGTTTTAGGATGGACGCTGGCACAGACATTTCGGGCTATCCCTTTTGGTGCAGACCGTAGAGGAAATTTGGATCAACCCGACAGGGTTGCTGCTTTTTATTTAAAGGAATCCCCCGAAACTTTACAAACGGCCAATTCAATCACAGCCATAGTGGTCAATTTCAGAGGTTTTGATACTTTGGGAGAAGTGACGGTATTGTTTTTGGCAGCCACCGGTTTGGCAAGCATTCTATATCGTAAAGAAGAAGATGATGAAACCGAAGAAAGAATCACTTTAATTTCATCGAGTTTGGTGCGAACCGGTGCCAAAATTTTATTTCCTTTGATTTTGCTTTTGGGGATCTACGTTTTTATACACGGTCATTTGACACCCGGCGGTGGTTTTCAAGGAGGCGCTATTATTGCCACCGGTTTTTTGTTGATGTTGATTACTTATAAACGCTTTGATACCAATCACAATCTGATGGTATGGTTGGAAAGTTTAGCCGGGCTGGCCTTTGTAGCCACCGGTTTATACGGTTTGTTTACTTACGGTTCATTTTTACAAAATACCCATTCGGTAGGCACATTAAATGATTTGATCAGTGGTGGATTAATACCGCTGATTTATATTTTTATCGGTATAAAAGTAGGCACGGAATTGACTAATATACTGGACATACTATTGAAAATTAAACCCGGAAAACAATCTTAAATCAATTGTCAATGAACGAATTTAACGAACTTTTTATCAAGTATAAAGACCTGATTACCTTAGCGGTTTACGGCACAGCCATTATGTTGATTATCATTGGACTATATGCCGTTTTGCTCAAAAAACATTTGGTAAAAATTGTCATAGGTCTTTCCATTATAGATGCCGGTGTGCATTTGCTTTTTGTAGCAGTCGGCTATATTCAAACCGGTACGGCACCTATTTTTTCGCCGGGGTATGAAAATGCCGCAGATAAAATGGTTGATCCGGTGCCACAAGCTTTGGTTTTAACGGCTATTGTCATCGGTTTTGCCGTTACGGCTTTAGCTTTATCCTTGGTTATACGCTTATATAAGCACCATCATACAGCAAATATTGAACAAATAAAATCTTTGAAATGGTAATATCTCCAGTTCACTATATCGTAGCCCCTCTTTTGGCAGCCTTTGCTATACCGCTTTTGTCAAAAATTTATAAAGATGCTGCCCGGGTAGTGCCGGGAATCGTATTGTTTTACAATGTGATTATTTCCTTTGTATTAATGAAACAAGTTTTAAAACAAGGAATGATCAATGAAGTAATTGCAGGATGGCAGCCGCCTTGGGGTATCAATTTGGTGCTTACGCCGTTTACAGGTTTTTTGGCCGCAATGATTTCTGTAATGGGATTCATTATTTGGCTCTATGGTTTCCGGTTCAAAAGGACACTTAAAGGAGGCGTAGTAAAATATTATGAAATTCTACAAATGATGATGATTGCCGGTTCCATTGGCGTGATAATTACCGGCGACTTGTTTAATATGTTTGTATTTATTGAGATCGTAGGTATTACCGCCTATTCTTTAACGGCTTTTTATCGAGATAGAAACGGAGCCGAAGCCGGTTTTAAATATTTATTGTTAGGGAGTTTGGCTTCTACCTTTTTACTACTGGCTATTTTGCTAATTTATACCCAAACAGGCACCTTGAATATGGCACAAATTGCCGAACGAATGCCGGAAGTTTCTTCGGGAATCAAAATAACGGCTCTGGTATTTTTCTTAATTGCCTTGGGAATAGAAGCCGAAATGTTTCCGCTTAACGGCTGGGCCCCCGATGCTTATGAACAAGCACCATCGCCAACCAGTGCCACCTTTGCCGCTGTGGTTTCCATTGCAGGCGTATATGCATTGGTGCGCATATTATTTACACTGTTTGATGTGGCCGGTGTGCATCAATATTTGATTGTAATGGGATTTGTAACAATGTTAGTGGCAGAAATTGCAGCTGTCTCTCAAAAAAACCTCAAACGTATGCTGGCTTATTCCAGTATCGGACAAGTAGGCTTGGTGTTGATTGCTTTTGGAGTAGGTAGCCCGTTGGCCGTTTTTGGCGCCTTGTTTTTGATGCTAAATCATGCGGTTATTAAGTCATTGTTATTTATGACAGGTAGTTATTTTATTTATAATTCGGGCGAAAAACGGCTTGAAGGTTTAAATGGCATGCATAAGCGGTTGCCCTACGTATCCGCTTTATTTTCTTTGGCGGCTTTTGCCATTATAGGATTTCCGCCTTTTTCGGGATTTTGGAGTAAATTCTATATTCTAATAGCCGCTTCAGATCAAAAGATGATTTTTTTAATCATAGGTATATTATTGGTAACCATTATTGAATTGGTCTATTATTTACGTTCGGTAGGCAGAATATATTTTGCCAAAGAAGAAATGCAAGATATAGCTCATAAACCTTCCGTAAATGCGCTGATCGCCATGAGTTTTTTGGCACTATTTATAATTATCATTGGTATTTATCCCGATATAATAACCGGCTATATCAATCAAGCGGCAGCGGCTTTATTGGATAAGACACATTATGTTCAACAAATTTTAGGTAGTAAATAATTTTAGATATGAATCCGATTATCAGTATATTACTCATTTTATTTGCCGGCAGTGTTTTGGCATTTGGTATAGACAGCATCAACAGAAAATGGACGGGCTGGATAGCTTTTATAAGTATGTTGCTTGCTGCTTTAAATCTTTTTTATCTAGCGCAAACTTCCGATTTGGTTTTCTCTTTGGGAGGTGTTTCATTAAAATGGGGATTTTCTTCTTTACGCTTATATTTTGTTTACATTATATTGATACTTAGTTTGTTATCTTTCTTGTATTCGATTGATTATATGAAAGGCAAAGCGCGTTTAGGTTATTTTTACGGCGCTTTTCTTCTTACCGTTTTAGGCATGTTTGGCGTGGTAATAAGTAAAGATTTTGTTTCCTTCTTTATTTTTTGGGAAATCATGACTTGGTCTTCCTTTTTATTAATTATTTACAATGCCTATTATAAAGTAAAAACTCAAGGTTTAAAATATATGATATTTAGTGCCATAGGCGCTTATGCTATGCTGACAGCTATTGTATTTATATACCATTATTATGGCACTTTTGATATTGCTGTTGCCATCAAAGGGGGTGTGTTTTCTTTTGAAAATCATATTTTTATCCCCTTGTTTTTTGCTTTGGGATTTGCTATTAAAGCGGCTATTATGCCTTTTCATATTTGGGCACCGTCAGCCTATGCAGACAGTCCTATGTCCTTTACCGCTGTTTTTTCCGGTGCCATGTCAAAAATGGGAGTATTCGGATTGCTGTTGGTATTAGCGACCTATTATGCTTTGCATAATCCCGATGCTTATGTTTTTTCACAAATATTGGCTTGGCTGGGTGGAATTACCGCTGCCATGGCTACCATTTATGCCTTGATACAGACCGATGCCAAGAGATTATTGGCCTATTCTTCTATTTCTCAATTAGGTTATATTGTGGTTGCTCTATCAACAGGAACCAAGCTCGGAGTAATGGCAGCCTTATATTTGGCCGTATTGCATGCGGTATTCAAAGGCGCCTTGTTTATGGTGGCCGGAGCGGTAGAAAAACAAGCAGGCACCACCGATATGACAAAAATTTCTGGATTGATTAGAAAAATGCCATGGACCTTTTTTGTAGCATTGGTTTCAGTAATAGCTTTGACCGGTATTCCACCGGTAGGGGGATTTGTTGGTAAGTGGCTGTTATACGAAGCCTTAATTACAGAAAGTAATAATTATTTTTTGGTGATTGTCATCTTCTTTTCTTCTACGGCGGCTTTTCTATATGCTTATAGATTTTTATTCGGATTGTTCTTGGGACAGGAAGAAAAAGAAACAGAAAACGTGAAAGAAGCCCCTATTAAGATGTTAATACCCATGCTGATATTGGCTATTGTTGCCATAGTAACCGGAATTATGCCCGGATTGATTTTTAAACCGGCAGCCGTTGCCATGCAAGAAATTGGTTTTGAAAATGTGAATTGGCAAATGACGGCTTTGTCAAATGTTTGGGGCAATCAAACCGATTTAAGTATCATAGGCATGTTTATAGCCGCAGTATTTGTTTTGATTTTTACTTTCTTGACTTTTAAAGGAAAGAAAAATACGAGATTTGTCGGCACAAAAGATATATCCAGCTCGGGAGAGCTATGGCAAGAGGGTGAAAATTGGACTTTTCAACAGGATTTTTATAAACCTTTTGAAAGAGCCGCCGCCCCTTTGTATAAATATAAGATGAACAAAATTTGGGAAGATTTGGGAAATGCTTTAGAAGCTTTCTTTAATTTTTTCAGAAGAATATATACCGGAAACGGACAAACCTATGCTTTATATGTAATAGGATTTTTGGCCTTATTGCTATTGTTTAAGGATTATATTTTTAAGTAAGAGGATAAAGGTGGGGAGAAAGATAAAAGGATTGTATGTGGCTGAATGTTCCGAACTTGCTTCGGGATGTATCGAAGCCACCGGTAGATTTAGGAACGAAAGTGCGATGCTTGATGATGACAGATGCCCAATAACAATTGTCATTTTGAACGTAGTGAGGAATCTATAAAAAAGAAAATAGTCATTGATAAAAACAGGTAAACAAAATAAATCGATTCATCAGATACTCGATTCATCATATAAACAATAAATATGGAAGGAATAGGAATAAAAATTTTCGGAGCTTTTTTAACGGCAATTCTGGCGTTTACCGTAGGGATGTTTTACGGCGGATTGCGTCGTAAAATCACTGCTCGAGTTCAAAACAGGGTAGGGCCGCCGGTATATCAAAATTTTCTCGATTTGATGAAATTACAAGGCAAACAAACCAATATAGCACATGGTTTTATGGGACATATGGCGCCTATGTGGATTATTATTGCGGCTATGACTGTTTTGATGTTTATTCCCGTTTTGCATAACGGACTTTGGTTTGATAATCTCACTTTTAAAGGCGACTTGATTTTTATCTTGTATATGATGGTTTTCGGTAGTTTGGGAATGGCATTGGGGGCAGGTCAATCCGGTAATCCCAATTCGGCTATCGGGGTAACTCGTGGTTTGAGTTTAATGGTGGGTTATGAAATTCCCTTTGTTTTATCCCTTGTTTCTATCATGATTCAGTTTCATACCACTTCCATTCAAGATTTGATGGCCTATCAATATGAAACGGGGCGTTGGATTATTTTGGAAAATCCTTTTGCTTTTTTGGCAGCTTTATTGTCTTCCTTGGGAATGTTTCGCTATTCGCCTTTTGATATAGTAGGAGCACCGGCCGAATTGGCTTCAGGGCCCGTGTCCGAATTTGGGGGAAAATATTTGGGAACAATGATGACCGGAGGCTCTGTTTTTGCATTTATTAAATTGGTATTGATTGTCGATTTATTTTTAGGAGGTGCGGGAAATACACAATTAGCCGGCTTAACAGGCACCTTAATCGGATTGGGAGAATTACTCTTAAAAACATTTTTATTATATATGATTCCCGTATTTGTAGGGCTGGTGAGTCCGCGTTTTAGAACGGAGCAAGCCATCCGTTTTTTTTGGAAATGGCCTACATTTTTTGGAATATTGGCAATAATTTGGGCATTGTATCATCCTAT
>Ga0256834_1001066_pt1 | contig 19084 bp, 17 predicted proteins | sample 4281140metaG_FD_190536 | JGI IMG/M metagenome (GOLD analysis project Ga0256834, IMG submission 190536) | Hydrothermal vent microbial communities from East Pacific Rise, Pacific Ocean - 4281-140 | ecosystem: Environmental > Aquatic > Marine > Hydrothermal vents | place: Pacific Ocean: East...
TGTAGGTTTAATTTCAGTTTAAAATCTTCACTCAAAGGAAGAAAAAACTGGGGAAACGTAAGTCCAATATTGGCACCAGATTCTATATTAGAATATACATTATCCTGATCGGAAGCAGAGGCCACACCTTCAACTCCAACTCTCCCATCAATTTCAAAAATGCCTAGTTTTTTGAATATATTTCGCTTTTTAATGGAGGCACTTACAAAGGGGCCAGGCAACCCATAACTAGAAATGCTCAAACCTGTTTCAGATGAAAATTGATATCTTGAAAGAGGGCTGGTGAAAATGTTTGCAATGAACTCACCACCTGTAGTGTCGTAAGATATATTTACAAATTTGAAAATATCCATATTGGCAAGCTCACTTTGGGTTGAAAGCGTATTTTCTTTACTGTAGAGCATGCCTGGTTTAAGAAAAATTCTCCTATTCAATACTTTTTTTGCGTAGTTAGGTTCAAAATATCGGTAGGTTATTCCTTTGTACTCATCAGTAGTTCTATTGAAACTATTAATATTTTGAGAAGAGGCATCTGTCGTAAAAATGACTGAGTCAATTCTGTAAAATGAATGGGCATCTTTAGCAGTTGGTAGCAATAATGATAAGTTGATTGCTAATTTATGGTCTCCTAAAGTAGTGTCTATTTTATACTTGATATATTGTTTGGTAAAATCGAAATACCCATTATTCTTTAAGTAGTTTTCGATGGCGTTTCTTTCATTCACTAACTTTTTCTGCTGATATTTTTCGCCTTTTACCAAAGTGGCTTTATAGTTGTGCCCGAGTAAGGAATCTATACGAGCATCATTAATTTCTAAATAAATTGAGTCGATAAGGTATGGTTGCTTTGGGGTAAGTTCGTAACTAACATAAGCTCTATTTAGTACGTATTTTATATTAAAGTTGGAGTAACCATTAAACCACCCATTGGCTTTAAGGTAATTATTAATGTTTTTAACGGTTTTTTCTGTCTCGCTGCTATCCAAGTAAACAAGAGGCTCACCCCACCTCATAAACAAATTACCTTCTTCAAGGTTTTTATCCTGCTTTAATAGCTTCGTATTTCTTTTAGCATTAAGAGAATTAACCTTATTAGGTTTATTTTCTACTTTGCTTATCTTGGAGTCAAACTTTAGATTTATAGCTTCTTTTTTTGTTTGGTATTTAGAGGAATCGAACTTTTTTAAGCCTGTATTATAAATGGCAGCATAATAGAAAATGGGCAGCCCTAAGAGCCTTCTATTTTTCTTTTGAACTAATTGCTTAGATAATTCTTCTTTGTTAACAGCTTTTGGTGCAATAGTTTTTTGCTTATAAAGAACATATTTGCCTTCTTTGAATTGTTTTGTTCCAACACAGCCCCCTAACAAGGCGGTAAGTAGCATCAACAAAAAAAGTTTATAAAAATTCAAACGGTTTGTAGTAGAGGTATTCAATATGTTATCAAAAGCAAAAATCAAATATATTAAGTCCTTACATGTAAAAAAACATAGAATAGCTGAGAATATATTTCTTGTGGAAGGTTCAAAATCTGTACTTGAATTTATTCGTAGCAAATTTACAACAGATGTAGTTTATGGAACGGATTTGTTTTGGAAACAACATAAAAAGTTATTGACTGAACACAATATTGCATTTGAAGAAACTACTGAAAAAGAGTTAACACAAGCAGGTACACTTAACTCTAATAATGGAGCAATAGCGTTAATTAATATTCCAACATATACTCCCGCAGAATTAGATAACTCTAAATGGACTATTATGCTTGATGTAATTAATGACCCGGGAAATTTGGGCACAATTATAAGAGTAGCAGATTGGTATGGAATCGATAGAATTATTCTCTCGGAGAATTCAGTTGATATGTATAATCCTAAAGTGGTGAACACCACCAAAGGGTCTCTTGCACGAGTTCGTGTTGAGTATGGGGATTTAACTCAAATTCTGTCAAGTTTTGATGGGGTAATTATTGGAGCCGATATGAAAGGAGAAGATATTCATTCTTTTAAGACTGTGAATGGAGGTGTTTTATTGATGGGGAGCGAGTCTCATGGTATTTCAGAGGATTTAAAAAAACTTATTACGAACCAAATTACTATTCCCAGAGTAGGAGCAGCAGAGTCTTTAAATGTGGCTGTGGCAACGGCTATTATTTGCGATAATTTGTGTGGAAGAAAATAAATGCAATTGCACTATGAGTTCAATTGCATTGTCATTACCGAGCACCTTATCAATTGGTTGTTAAGCATTTATGGTAGGGTTACAGGTTTTTTATCTATTCAAATAAAATGACTGAATCCATCTCTAAGAAATCCTGCCATAGCAAGCCTGATGTGCCAACTAGCAAAATTTTAGTTGGATTGTATTCTTTTCTAAATGTATCCATTCCTTTAGTAAATTTAGTAATTCCACTTTTTACTTCAATGGCAATTACTTTTTCGCCTTTTTTTAATACATAATCCACTTCTTCATTATTATGTCGCCAGTAAAAAACGTCATACCCGCCTTCATCTGCCATATTTATTAAATGTGCACCTATGGCCGACTCAATAACCTGACCCCAGCCAACAAGGTTACTAGTTATTTGTTTAAAGTTTTCATCCGATAATGCGCTACAGAGTGCCGTATTTTTAACCTGCCATTTAGGTGATGATGATCTCTTTCGATGCGCTTCGTTGTAAAATTTTTGTAAACCTGTTAATAACCCAGCAACATCTAGTAGGTTTAGGTAATGTGCAATAGTTACTGTGTTGCCAGCATCTTGTAACTGACCAAGCATTTTTGTGTAGGATAATATTTTAGAAGAGTAATGTACACCCATGTCAAATACTTGCTTTAATAAAGCGGGTTTATGAATAGTGGTTAACATTAAAACATCCTTAGAAATGGTGGTTTCAATTAAGGCCGCTTTTACATATTCTTTCCATCTTTTTTCGTTTTTAATAAAAGCCATTGATCCTGGATAACCCCCAAACCATGCATATTGTTCGTGTGTTATTCCAAAACATTCATTCATTTCATTAAAACACCAATGGGGTATTTTTAATAACTCAAACCTTCCTGCTAACGATTCGTTTAATCCTTGTTGAAGCATAAGGCCTGATGAACCTAGTAATATTACCTCCAAATTTAACTCATTAAAGGTGTCGGTATCCCATAATTGCTTTACAGTTTCACTCCAATTACTAATTTTTTGTATCTCATCAATAATTAGTAAATGCGAAGTAGTATTTGAGACGTTTATTTTTAAGCGTGCAGCTTCCCATTGTTGAATAATCCAAGTGGTAGAATTAGCATTGTTTTCAGCTATTAAATAGGTGTAAGGTGTGTCTATGGATTTGCATAGTTGTTTAATAATAGTTGTTTTTCCTACTTGTCGTGGGCCTGTTAACACTTGAATAAATCGTTTATTTTGATTTATTCTCTCTGTTAATATGTCTAATTGTTTACGTCTATATTCCATATAAAACACCTTAATTATATGGTAAATATAGTAATAATGAGTAAAAAGAATAGTTAGATTGAGTAAAAATACTCTTTATATTGAGTAAAAAACTTAGGGTATTGAGTGAAAAGATGATAAAATTAGAGGATTAAACAGGCTTAAACTGCTCAAAGGCTTGCTTACAACTATTGCAATAATGCATGGCACGGCATAAAGTAGGGCCAAAAGGTGTTTTTAGTTCGGTATCGGTGCTATCGCAGAAGGGGCAAGGGGTTTGCTCAAGAATATCTATATCTACCACTAAATCGTATTTGGGTGGTGGAGCTAGGCCAAATTGCTTGAGTGCTTTGCGCCCAGCTTCGGTAATGTTATTGCTGCTCCAGTGTTGCTTAAAGCTAACGTTCACTTCAAAATTATCGATTCTTTTATTTTTAAGTGTTGATTTTACTTCTTCCACCATATAATCCATGGCAGGGCAGCCTACAAAAGTTGGGGTCATTTCTACCTGCACCTTTTGGTTAGAATCAACATTTACATGGGTTATTACGCCCAGATCGATTAATGAAATTACAGGAATTTCTGGGTCTTTCACTTCCTGAAGCCATTTCATTACTTTTGATATTGTAATTCTTTCTTTCAAATTTATTGTTTAGTTATTATCTGGAATTTGCAATCCTCTAAGGGTTTGTTCTGAAAGTAAGCAACTTACCGCTATTATGCAGCACTTAATTTAGTGAACCCCCGGAGGATTATTTTAATGTATTTCAGTATTTAACAGAATCATTTGTAAATTTAGGTATTAACAGGTTTTCTTCTGGTACAGGACGCTAACCCTGAACTGCGTAATTTGAAGCTTTGGCACAGGACTACCAGTCTGCTGTTGGGTCACTATTAATTACCTCTCCCATTTCATCGAGTAGTGGTTGCAAATGTTCTGTGTGATTACCATACCGTCCTCCAAAATGAGGAGATTCTTTAGCTAAGTCGGGAAGTATAAGTTGTGTTTGCGACAAAACAGCATCAATATGCTCAATCCATCGTTCACGCAATTCTATTTCACCTCTAAAAATGTGTTCAGAGATTAATTCATTTTCCAACTTCGATTCTTCGAATATCCCTAAAGCAAAGGGGATGGAATAATCCAGAGATTTTTGCAGTCTTTTAATACTTTCTTCACTTCCATTGCCCAGCTTTTTTATCCAACTATCGGCATGCATAATATGGTAGCGGCATTCGCCTTTTAGCTTTCTTGCCAATAAGCGCAAGGGTTCATACGAAGAAGTAATCAGCATCTCAAAACGATAATAGTCAGCGGTATCAAATAAAAAATGCCGCATCAAACTAAAATCATACTCACCAATGGGTAACTCCACAAATTGAGAGTTATGAAATTGCTTAGCAGGGCGAGAAAAAGCTACCCTGTCTGGTTCCTCTTCACCCAATTTTTGCAATAATTGGTATAATGCCAAGCTTTGGCCTACTTTATCCTGTGCCATAGAGGCAAAGGCAATATCTTCTTCTAATAAAGGGCCTAAACCAATCCATTCTGAATTTCTATGACCAATAATTAACTGGTCATCGGCCATTTTATAAAGTAAATCTTTTAATGCTTCGTTGTTCATAATTAGCGGTTTTTTCTGGCAAGGAAGGCCTCAATTTTAGCTTGTCCTTTGTAATCAGTAGCTTCTCTAAATGTTTTTTCAGGCAGTGTATTCCAAATTTCTTTGTCTTCATCTGTTGATTCATAAAAATCAGAAGATTTAGCTACCCACACGTTTAGAACCGGTTTGGAAATATCAAACTCAGCTTTTGCTACTTGTAGCGCATGCTCTTCATTATTAGCCATTACAGTACCAGCAAACTTGTGTTGTTTTCCTCGTTTTAACATATGAAAAATTTTGTATTCCTCACTACCCTTGGTTGAAGGTACCTCAACAGTATCATAAATGCTGATTTTATTTTCGGAGTAATCGGATACAAAAATATTGGGTGTTTCAATGGTCCAAATTCCTGCACACATTTGCCTGCGGCTGTACTGTTCTTTGGCAAATAAAAACGCCATTTCATTGTCTGGGGCATGCACAATTCCTTCGTGCTGAAACTTGCTACCTTCTCTAAGTAGTACAAATACTTCAAAAGTTGGTAGTTGGTCGAGTAGTTGAGTTGGGGCGATATGCTGTGCTTTAAATACATCCAACCTTTTAAAACGGGGGTCTAATATTTCTTTAATCATACTATTTAGGCTAGGGGTTGTACATAATTTGCTTCTTTACTTAGGATGGCTTTACGCACCCACCTTCCTCTTTCTTCGGCTGTTTTACGTACAGCTATACGCTCAGCATTGCAAGGTCCATCTCCATTAATTACTCGTTTAAATTCCTCCCAGTCGGGTTCGGTGTATTCCCATTTTCCAGTTTCTTCATTTTTATGGAGCTTTTTATCAGGTAAGGTTAAGTCAAGTTCCCAAATCTTTGGTACGTACATATCTAGCCACTGTTGTCTTGTATCGTCATTAGAAAGCATCTTAACTTTCCATTTCATAAGTACTTCTGTATGAGCGGATACTTTATCTGGAGGTCCAAAGAAATGTTGCATTGGCGCCCACCACCTGTTTAAGGCTTCTTGCATCATGTTGCGTTGATCAGGAGTGCCTGTAGCCAAGTGTATTACACAGTGGTGACCATACTTTAAATGAAAAGCCTCTTCAATACAAATTCGCTCCAAAGCCCTGCTGTAAGGGCCGTAACTGCCCTTTGAATTAGCTACCTGATTAACAATGGCACCTGCATCTACTAACCACGAGATAAAGGCAGAATCGGCCCATGTATAAGCAGGATAATTAAATATATTGGAGTATTTAGATTTACCACTTAATAAATCGTCAATCATAGCTTCGCGCGACTTACCCAATGTTTCGGCAGCACTGTATAATAATTGTGCATGGCCTACTTCGTCTTGTACTTTAGCCATCAAGGCTAATTTACGTTTAAATCCTGGTGCTCGTGTAATCCAAGTGCCTTCTGGTAACGCACCAATAATTTCACTATGGGCATGTTGCTCTATCATTCTAATAAGCTGCCTTCGATATAAATCGGGCATCCAATCGGTAGGTTCAATTTTTTCACCTCGTTCAATACGAGCTTCAAAAGCCGCCAGAAGTATTGGGTCTTCTTCTTGTGGGTCTTTGGCCTTTATTTTTTCAAATGTGTTTCCGCCTCCGTACATAGTTGATTATTATGGTTGATATAAATTTTGATTTTATTTTTTTAATCCCTTAAGAAAAATATGGGCAAATGCCTCATTTAATTCTTCTGGAGGTAAGGTGTAATTACGCCATTTCTGAATACCATTTAGTGATGATAACATAGCCATAATGGTAAAAGATGTATCATGAACTTCAAAAACACCTTCGTTTACCCCTTGTTCTATTATTGATTTAAATGCCTGTTCATAAGCTCGTTGCATAGCTACAAAATCGGAAAGCAATGGTTCAGATAAATGCCTCCACTCATTCCAAAAAACGGCAGATGCTGCAATATCGCCTGTAATAATGTTTACATGAGAAATGACCGCCTGCTTAAATTTTACTTCTATGGAAACATTTGTATCCTGAACTTTTTTTATGCCATCCATAAATTCTTGCCCCATTCTGAAACAGATTTTAACTAAAATATCCTCTTTCGATTTGAGGTGCGAATAGATACTTGCGGCTTCTATACCTACTTGTGAGGCAATATCTCGCATAGATGTGGCTGCATATCCTTTTGCTTTAAACAAATCTGTTGCTGCTACTTCAATCTGTTCTTTCCTTGGTATAGATATTACTGGCATATAACAAATGTAATCAACCTAACGTTTGTTAGCAAAACCTTTTTTAGGCTTCTTGACAATGAAAACTTATTTTTGTAAAAAAAGATGACGTTTACTTCTCCAGAAGATTTTTTAGATAAACTAAACCAATGGTTTAATGGGTTTATTGCTTTGCCATTATTAGCAGTAACCTATGGGTATTTAGAAATTTTTAGTGGAGGGCTTGAAGGGCTAATTGAATTAAATGATTTAGTTAATTATGTGTTTATAGCTCTTGCTTTGGTGTATGCTGTTTATATTACACGTAGTTATAAATATAAAATAAGAGCTATAAAAGGTGGTGAGCCTTTAGCAATTCGGTTAACGGCTTATTTTATTGTGTCTAAATCATTTTTCTTGAAGATATTTATTGTTTCTATGTTTTCAGTATTGGGTTTATACATAACCGGAAGCACTGCTTTTGCAGGTTTTTATGCATTTCTGTTATTCCTACTATCTATATATAGACCGGGTTTGTTAAATGTGGCAAATAAATTAGGCTTAAAAGGCGATGAAAGGAGTAATTTTTTAAAGAAAGGCAGTTTTACAATTAATTAAGAATGAAAGCAAACGAATTAATATTACGCGATACACTTGCCATTGAAAGAACAAAGTTGGCCAATGAAAGAACATTTTTGGCCTATTTTAGATCGAGTATTTTCTTTTTGGGAACAGGGTTATCCATTATTCATATTAACTTTTTTCAAGAAGTTAATTATCTGGGATGGTTTTTTGTAGCTATGTCTCCACTAGTGTTTGGCATAGGCTTTTATCGTTTAATTTCGGTTAGAAAAGGGATTAGGCAAATGGTTGAGTCGGCCGATAATTAGGTTTTATTTAAATCCTTTTCGGTAGTTTCTTAAATTGATAGCGAATAAAAATACTGACATGGCACTGATTATCAATAAAGGATAAGAAAATGGAATCGAGTCATCGAAATACTCTATAAGTGTATATGGTAATATGATTACCATTAGCAGGGTTGAAACAATTAAGCCTAATAGTTTAAAATTTCTCATTACCTCACATTAGCTTTACGAATAATTTTTGAAAATAGTTTTGGAAAATATCGTTTCACAACAATAGCAATGGTTTCTTTTCCGCCAATTCTAACTTCTTCTTTTTCTTTGATTATGGCTTTTATTATTTTCTTGCCACATTCTTCTGCTGACATTCCCTTTGCTTGTCCATCATCCATTACATTGGCTGAATCTCCTTTTTCTGTTAGTGCATTGAGTGAAACATTCGTTTTTATAAGCCCTGGAGTAATGATAGAAACTAATATTCCTTTTTTCCACAATTCGGATCGCAGTGAATCGTAGTAGCCGTGTAATGCATGTTTAGATGCGGCATAGCTAGAGCGGTAAGGTGTACCAAATTTGCCCACTAAACTACTTATGGGAACGATATGCCCAAATCCATTTTCGATCATAGAAGGCAGCAACGCTTTGGTTATTATAATGGTGCTAAAAAAATTAACTTCCATAAGCCTGCGGGCTACATTAATATTGGTATCCATTGCGAAGGAACGCTGGCTAATGCCACCAGAATGTATCACAATATCTACTCTACCAAATAGAGCCAATGCGTCATCTGTTTTAGCCTCTAGGGTTTCTGGTTGAGATAGGTCAACAGGCAATATTTTTACATTCTCTTGATTTGCACAATTATTTTTAACGTCTTCGAGAGCGTCTTCTCTTCGAGAAGATAAAATTAATTTTACATTTTTTGAATGAAGTGCTTGTACAATTCCTTCCCCAATTCCAGAAGAGGCTCCTGTAATCCAAATAACTTTATTTTCTAATGATGCCATTTAACCGCAAAGTTCGCTAAGAGATTTTCAATAGTAGTATAAAACGCAAAGTTTGCAAAGTAATTATTAACCTATCACATATGACCAAAACCTAAATCTATCGTCATTATCTGGTGCCCGCCTCCCGAAGTTTTACCTGCCCTCCGTACAACTTCGGGAGGAGGGCAGGTAAAACCTGATAATCTATAGGCTCTGTTATCATATTTTCGCTGATTTTTTTCTGCGTAAATTAGCGATATCTGCGGGAGAAAAACATAGGGGTGTAAATGAGCTATGAGTAAGGATGATGAGTATATTTTGCTGCACTTATTAGAACTTTAACCTTTATTACTTACGTTTATACACTACAAAATCAAACGAATACTTATGCCTTTCATCAATAGGGTGGTGCTTACGGCTTACTTCTTTCCACTCCGTTTTATCAAAACTAGGAAAGAAAGTGTCTCCATCAAATGAATGATGAATTTCGGTAATATAAAGTGTGTTTGTTATGGGAAGGGCTTGCTTATAAATTTGGCCTCCACCAATAATAAATATTTTTTTTTGGTTTTTCTTTTTGCAAAGTGCTAATGCTTCATCTAAGCTATGTACCACAAAAGCATTATCTAATTGAAAAGCCGGTTGCCTTGTTATTACCACATTGGTGCGGTTTGGCAATGGCCTAAATTTTGGTGGTAATGATTCATAATTTTTTCTACCCAATACAATAAAATGACCTTTGGTGGTATTCATAAAATATTTCATATCGTCTGGTAAACTCCAAACTAAATCGTTGTCTTTCCCAATTACTCCATTTTTAGCCACTGCGGCAATCATTGCTACTTCCATATTAAACAATATTATTTCCTCTTAAAAAATCTTCTACTTTCATCCGCTTTTTACCCTGCAATTGTAGTTCTTTTATAAGCAACGAGCCTTCTGTGCATCCAATTCTAATATAGGTTTTATTGTCAGATTCTACTTTACCAGCTGCTAAAGTTTTATCACTCATTTTAGAGTCAAATATTTTAAAAGTGCTACCATTCAAGATGCTCCAAGCCGCAGGGTAGGGGCTTAGACCTCGTATAAAATCATAGACATTTTTTGCAGGCTGCCCCCAATTAATCTCACAGGTTTTCTTAAATAGTTTGGGTGCCGGTTTTAAAGTATTTGCTTCTTGTTGCGGTGTTGGTTCAATATTACCCTGTTCAATTAGTTGTACTGTTTTTACAACTGTTTTCGCTCCCAATTTCATTAATCGTTCATATAATGTGCCAACATTGTCTTGCAGAGAGATGGGCTCTTTTTCTTGCAGAATGATGTTGCCAGTATCTATTTCGTGTTGAAGGAAAAAGGTTGTTACACCCGTTTCTGACTCACCATTAATTATTGCCCAATTTATAGGAGCTGCTCCGCGGTACTGAGGTAGCAATGATCCATGTAAATTAAAGGTGCCTTGAGTTGGCATAGCCCACACTGCTTCTGGTAGCATCCTAAAAGCTACAACAATTTGTAGGTCAGCTTTTAATCCTTTTAATTCTGCAAGAAATTTTTCTGATTTTAAATTTGTTGGTTGTAAAATATTTAATTTTTGCTCCAGAGCATAGTTCTTTACAGCAGATGTCATTAGTTGCCTGCCTCTTCCCTTCGGTTTATCAGGTGCTGTAATTACGCCAACAATGTTGTAGCCATTCTCTACAAGAGCTGCTAAAGAGGCTACTGCAAATTCAGGCGTGCCCATAAACACAATTCTTAAATCCTTCATTGCTGCAAATCTAATTTATACCAGCCTGACCTGTTCAGGCATCTCCTGTTTTTTTACGGAGTTATATAGGGTTAGAACTTTAGATATTAACCAATCTCCACTTGTTGGTATCAGATTGATTCCCTACTTTGGTGCGATTCTCAATAATAATGAATTTACCCTATTTTATATCTCAACGAATTAGTACCAACAAAGCAGGTACTTTCTCTTCTACTATTCATAAAGTAGCAGTATTTAGTGTGGGCATAGGTTTGGCTGTGATGATTATTGCTTTTGCAATTATGATGGGGTTTAAGAATACCATTAAAAATAAGATATATAGTTTCAGTGGACATATTCAAATTACAAAGTACGTAAACTCCAATTCATATAATGAAAATCCATTAAAATTTCCAGACGACCTAATATCAGATAAGATAGTAAATGTAGTTCCCTTTTCTTTTAAGGCAGGCTTGATTCAAACAGAGGAAGAAGTTGAAGGAGTGCTTTTTAAAGGTGTGGGTAATTCTTTTGATACGCTTAGTTTTAGAAAATACTTAACCGAGGGTCGTTTTATTAATTTTAAAGAGAAAGGGTATTCTACTGAGGTAGTTCTTAGTAGCTATTTAATGAATCGGTTGAATTTACAGCTAGGAGATGCGTTTGTTATGCACTTTTTTCAAAATCCCCCAAGGGCACGTAAACTTACTATTGTTGGCGTGTATGAATCGGGCATGGAAGAGCTGGATAAACAAATTTTGTTTGGAGATATAGGTTTAGCCCGCAGGCTTAATAACTGGGATTCTGCGTATGCAGGGGGGTACGAAGTGTATTTAAAAAGTGTGGATAAAATTGACCCTGTACAACAAAAATTATATGAAAAGTATGGATATGATTTATACGTGCAAAAAACGAGTAATAAGTTTTTACAAGTATTTGAGTGGCTATCACTTATTGACAATAATGTTAACATTTTGCTGTTTATGGTGTTGTTTGTAGCATCGTTTAATATGATTTCTATTATTCTTATATTGATATTAGAGCGCACCCCTATGATTGGTACCTTAAAAGCGCTGGGAGCAACCAATGGCTTAATTCGCAAAATATTTGTGTATAATGGCCTGCAAATGATATTGAAAGGGATGTTAATTGGTAATGTTTTTGGTTTAGGAATTGCCTTTTTACAGTGGAAATTTAAGTTGATAACTCTGGACTCATCTAATTATTATATGAGTTATGTGCCTATAGAATTTAATTTTGGCGTGGTGGTATTACTCAATTTATTAGTGCTTGGCTTAGTATCTTCCATTTTAATATTGCCTACCCTTTTTGTAGCTAGAGTAGAGCCAATAAAGGCTATTAAGTTTGATTAAAATACGTTTTTTTGGTGTCTCTATTGAATGATTTAACGTTAAATCATTCAATCTGTTCAATTAATTAACGTTAATTCCTTCATTAACTTAATAAAATTAACGTAAATTGCTTCATATTTTAGTAAAATATGGAAAGTAAGCACATACAAAGAGCAGTATTTAATGAGTTTAAGTTGAAAGTAAGGCCGCAGAAGGTGCTTATCTTACTTGGGGCAAGACGTGTTGGAAAAACAGAGCTAATTAAGGAATATTTAGCAGAAAAATCACCCAATGAATACTTACTATTGAATGGAGATGACCAGCAAACGCTCGATTTATTAGAAGAGCGTTCGATTACAAATTATAAACGTGTTTTAGGAGATACGAAGCTATTAGTGATTGATGAAGCTCAGAAAGTTCCAGACATTGGAGCTAAGTTGAAACTGATGGTTGATTCCATTGAAGGCATACAAATAATTGCAACTGGTTCCTCTGTTTTTGATTTAACCAATAAACTTGGAGAACCCCTGGTAGGTCGCTCAAGCACACTAAGATTATATCCTCTGGCTCAATTAGAGCTAAGTAAAGAAGAAACTTACCCAGTAACAGTTTCTAAATTAGAAGAACGATTAATTTTTGGTGGTTACCCTGAGCTTGAACATATTGATTCATGGAATGAGAAAATTTCTTACTTAGACGATGTGATAAGTTCGAACCTTTTGAGAGATATTTTAGAGTATGATGGAATAAAAAAATCAGATAAGCTAATTGACTTGTTAAGATTGATTGCGTTTCAAGTTGGAAAAGAAGTAAGTGTTGAAGAGCTTGCCAATAACCTCAAAGGAATTAGTAGAAATACCGTAGAAACATATTTGGATTTACTCGCTAAGGTTTTTATTATTTATAAGGTGAGGGGATTTAGTAAGAATTTGAGAAAGGAAATTGCCAAAACCAGCAGATGGTATTTTTATGATAATGGTATTCGTAATGCACTTATTCGCAACTTTAATACGTTAAATATGCGCAATGACATAGGTGAACTATGGGAAAACTATATAATGGCTGAACGCATAAAATATAATACCTATACTAATAAACTAGTTGATTATTATTTCTGGCGAACCTATGATAAACAAGAAATTGACTTGGTAGAAGAGGAAAAGGGAGAGCTACGGGCATTTGAATTTAAGTGGAATGTTAAAAAGAAGATAAAAGCACCGGGTGGGTGGGCTAAAACATACCCTGATGCATCTTATGAAGTAATTACAAGAAGCAATTATTTAGACTTTATCACCTCACCACAGACAGCTTAAATTGTTCGCTTTTACCATTTACCGATACTTCTACAACATAGATGTCTTGAGGAAGCCCAATGCCATCAATCGAGAATTTGTTTAGTCCTGAAACACCTTCATAGGTTGCTGAATATACAGGTTGACCTGTTCTATTAATCAACCGAATATGAACAGTGAGTGCACGCTCTAAAATAATGTCTATATCTGCCTGGCCTATAGTTGGATTAGGGTATGGTTCTGAAATCACAATCGAAGAGTTGAGTGCAATACACTCTTCATCCAATTGAATAGCCTCAGGACTAATAAGTTCTATACATAAATTTTGAGTAGAAGAGCTTGAAGTTATCGCAAAAGAAGGAGAGTAGTTTATAGTTTTACCGGCATAAATAACCGTGTTTATTGGTTCAACTATTTCGGCTCCATAATCTGTTCTAAATATTATATTAGTTGAGTTAGTTATTAGGGTTGTGCCTGAGTTTTCTATGGTAAGAATGTAATTTGTCTTTTCATTATCTGCTATTGGAGTAATTGCTAAAAGGCTTGCTTCTGTAATGGGTGCCACAACTTCTAATTGCAAAATACTTTCGTTATAGCAATCAACTGCTGACGAGGAGCGAAGTGTAACATCGTATATGCCTATTTCGGTATAAATAAAACTAGGATTTTGCTCTGTACTTGTAGAGTTATTGGCATCACCAAAACTCCATTCATAATTAGTGCCTCCAGAAGATAGGTTATTAAAATTTACAACTAAGGGAGTAGCACCATATACCGTATTGCTATTAAAATCGGCTGTTGGAGAACCAACAAGGCTTACAGTTGATGTAGTTATTTCTTCGCACCCTGAATTAGTTACAACAGATAATGTAATTTCATAATTACCAGGTTCAAGTGCTGCTGTGGCCACTGAATCGGATGAAATAATAGCTCCATTAACACGCCACTCACGGCTAATAATAGCATCATTTGTTTGGTCTGTTAAATCATAAAAGGATGTATTTGAAGTTGAACAATCTTCAGAATAATCGAACTGAACTATTGGAGGTTCTTCGATAATTATGTCCTCAGTAATAGTTTGGGTACAAAGGTTATCCATTGTTACACTTAACTGCACAGTATAGGTGCCAGAATTAGTAAATGTGTAGGTTGGGTTTTGGTTGGTGTGTAATACTCCATTTATTACCCAAGTCCAATTTGTTATTGGGCTGCTAAAGCTATTGGTTAAGTCGGTAAATGTAGTGGCTTCCCCTTCACAAGATTTATCCCATTCAAAAGCTACTTCAGGGCCTTGGACAACCGTAATAAGAGATTCTGTAGAGTCGGCACAGCCAAATTGTGAGTATGATTTTAACTTAACCGTAAAATTTCCTGTCTGGCCATATAAATGATCCGGATGTTGTTCCGATGATGTTGCCCCATCTCCAAAATCCCATTCCCAGGCAATTATGTTTGCATTATCCACCAAAGATTGATCTGTAAATTGGATAGGAGTTGTAGAGCAGGGTAGGTCATTTTTAAATTTGGCAACAGGGTTACTGTAATTTACTACTGTTTGTGTTGCAGAAGTGAAACAGCCCGTGTTGTTTGTAACAATTAGAGTTACATCATAACTCCCAGGAGCTGCATAGGTATGAGAAGTGTTTTGTTCAGTAGAAAATGTGCCATCACCAAAATCCCAGCTCCAGGAGGTTAAGTTATCACCAATTGTTAAGTCAGCAAAGCCTGTTGCAACTCCATTACATGTTGAAACAAATTCAAAATTTGTTGTAGGGGCATCAACTATTGTTAAGGTTTTTTGAACTACGTTAGCACACCCTGAAATTGAGCTTGTTAATGTAATGTTTTTAACTCCTGCCGTTGTAAAGATAAATTCTGGGTTCTTTAAGTTAGAACTGCCTTCTCCGTTAAAATCCCAATTCCAATTTACAATTTCTCCCGTTTCTCCTGTGCTGGTATTTGTAAAAGTTACAAGGTTATTTTTGCATAAACTTGTTCCTTCAGAAAAAATAAAATCAGGCACTGATTCTTCATACACTTGTACAGTATCTATCAATAAATTATTGCAGCCATTGGCATCGGTTACGCTTAGCTTAACTTGGTAGCTCCCAGTACTTGCATACGTGTAATTTGCATCTTGTAAGGTAGATGTTCCGCTGCCATCCCCAAAATCCCAGTTCCAGTTGGTTATATCTCCCGAAACTTGCTGCCCTAAAAAGTTAATAGGGGCAGAAAGGCAGTTGCCTGTTATTTGGGAGGTGAGTTGGGGTGCTAGGGTGGGTGAGATGGTGATAGTTTTTGTGACTGAATTAACATTGTTTGAAATGTCATGGGTTTCCAAAGAAATTTGATTCAAACCGTCTAAAGAATAATGTACTTTCGGGTTTTCAGCAGTTGAAGTAGATGGTGCTGCATTACAAGTTGTTGGGAAAGTATATCGAATTAAATTACCAGCTCCAGGTGTTGATGGATTGCTTACTTCAATAGAAAATCCAAACCATTCTGACTTGTCACCTACCCACTCTGTTGCAAAATTTGAATATAGCCCAAAATCTCCAAAATTTTCTCCAGTACCAGTAAAGTCTGAAATACTTGACCCAAAAGAAAGTTTATATAAGTCACCCAAAGCTGACTGGATTAGACTATAATAATCTCCTCCTTCATATTCAATTGATAGTGCAGCAGGAAAGCTATATGAAGTGAAAAAAGATATTTCTCCTGAAACAGGAGGTGTGGATATACCATTCTGAAAATCTAAATAAAACACCTTATTATTAGAATAGGAAGTAACTAATCCAACCCAAGTATCACAATCTTTTACAATGTCAATTCCTCTAGGGTTGTTAATGCCAGCGACACTAAAAGAAGATGCTGTTGGTGTATTCAGAATAGAGTTTCCAAATTCTATTCTACTTATTGTTCCATTCCCTCCATTCGAAATAAACAAAAAAACGTTTCCTGAGTCATTTGCAATTGTTAGGTTATTTGGGGTGCTTAGTTCTCCAAAGTTACCTAGATTCTCTGCTGTTGGAGACAAATTCAATAAATCAGCTCCGAAAGAGTATCTAATAAGTTCATTTGTAGTTGAGTTTATAACCAATATATACCATTCATTGGATTCTTGATATATAATAAAGTCCCATGCACGAGCAAGTACATTTGAAGGATTACCAAGATTTGTAATTATAGGAGTATTGGCTAGTTGACTCCCAAATTCAAATCTAACCAAAAAATTACTTGTCTGATCGATCGAAAAACCAATCCAGCCATTTTCATTTGTTTTAACTACTCTAAATGATCTACCCCGATTTAGAAAGGTGCTTGTTCCAATGGTTTCTATTGATGGAGTAAGTTCAAAATCTCCACTACAAAAATCCCAAAAATAAGAAGATGCCCCTGTTGAAATATTTGAAGGGAAGATGTTTTCTTCAATACACCCTGTAGCAGGCAATGTAAAATTACTTACCGGGCACTGCCCAACAACAGAATTGGCTATTAAACTAGCCCCTATTAAAAAATAATAAACCTTCTTAAACATTGAATTATATTGTTGTTAATTCAGCTGGGAATTGTTTAGTAACCTTAGATATACTTTTCTTAAAAGTGCTACTTGATTACTAAACTCAAATTTAGACAGAACTCTTTCTTTTCCATTTATAATAATTGAGTTTCTTAGGTCTAAATCATTGGCTAGCTTAACAATTGCCTCAGCCATAGCAGTAATATTATTTACAGGAACTAGTAAGCCAGATTTAGTATGTTCTACTATCTCTGATGGTCCACCACACTCTGTTACAATAATCGGTGTACCATAAACCAAAGCCTCCAATGTTGTCATTGAAAATGATTCTGATTCTGAAAAGTTAAGCATTAGGTCAGCTTTGGTGACCTCCTGCTCTGGATTTTCAGCAAAACTATTAAAAGTGATATGTTTGGTTAAACCAAGCTCATCAGCATAGTTAACTAAGCGTTCTTTAAACTGTTCATTCTTATGTTTATCCAAAGTCCCACCAAAAAATAATAATTGAGCATTGTTTAATAAGCGGAATACCTTATTAAATGCCTCAATAGCCTGCTTATGCCCTTTGCCAGAAACATAATTAGCTAGGTAAAGAATAGTGAATTTATTGCTTTTTTGATCAAGATCAATGTTTTCAATTGGTTTAGCAAAGTCAATGGAGTCAAAAATGACAGTAGTCCTTTTTTTACTAAAGTTGGATGCAACGGTTTCTGAAACGCATATTATCTCGTCTGCATACTTTTCAATTAGTCTTTTCCAAATAGAATAGAGCCTTTTAGCGTAGGATGTTGGCAATAGCCGAATATGGTAAATAAGCTTTATTCTCGGATTGAGAATTTTAACAATGATCCCGCACATATTATAGAGGTCATTTATATGAATAATTCTCACGTGTTGTTTTTTAATAATTTTAAGCAGACGAAAACTATTTATCATTAAAACTGGGAAATAGAAAAGTAATTTCCAGCTTTTTTGTATTTCAAGAAAAGGCAAATGTATAGCAGCGTTTTTTTGATTTGAAAAAACACTTGCTAGTTGCGAAGATTGCAATGCAAAGATAAAAGTGTATTTATCTTGTAAAGCTTCAGTTGCCGATAGAATAGATTTATAAGCACCCGTTATTGAAGGAGAGTTATCTAATATTAAAATGGTGTCTTTTTGGGTATTCATCTTTTTCTTATCCACAAGGATCCAGGAATCCGTTTTGGATTTTGGGCAAGGACTGGGAATGCTTTATGAACCTGCTCTTTATAGTTAAATGTTAAATAACTCATAGCAATAACGATTTCAAATTCACTATTGTTTGACAAAAAGGCTTCTATCAAATACTGTTCATTCCATAGTCGATACTCCTCTTTGAGCCAATCTTCAGGGTAGTTTAAGGGAGAAAATATGTCATGAAAATGTACTAAAACCCCACTTTTAAGTTGAGGCAATATATGAAGTACTTCGTATAATACATCGCCTTGAGGCCTTATTACATGTGAAGAGTCTATGAAGAGAATATCGTTACGGCTGAGTTGATTAAAAAAAACCAAATCCACCTCTTCAACTTTTTTTCGAATTAAATCAATGTCTAATTGATTTAACCAGGGCATTTCATAAGGTTCTATACAAACTATTTTGGTTTTAGGATTACTCTCCTCAACATTTTTAGTTACAGCTTCATGGGCAATTAACGTTGAATAACCACTGCCAATTTCGATAATAGTGTTAGGCTTAAGCTTTCTTATCATAGAATAATAGCACTCGGCATCTCCTGATGGGAAAGACCCATTTTGATAAAAAAAGGCAGGTTTAGGCACTTCATTAACTGGCTTTTTTAAAAGCTCTTCTTGGTAGTTAAACGATTTCAATAATTCAATCTGTGCTTCATCATTAAAGTTAATAGCTGGGAGGTTTCGATATTCCTGATGATAATTTTCAAAGTCGAACTGTGGTTCATAATAGTGTTTCACTATTGGGAAAACTCCTATAGCGTTGAAAATCTTCTTAGTAAAAAAGAATTTTTTAAGACCTATGAATTTTATAATCCTAAGCCATATGCTTGATAGGATAACGATTGGCAAAAACAGGATGTCTAGAATAGG
>Ga0256834_1001067_pt1 | contig 19084 bp, 31 predicted proteins | sample 4281140metaG_FD_190536 | JGI IMG/M metagenome (GOLD analysis project Ga0256834, IMG submission 190536) | Hydrothermal vent microbial communities from East Pacific Rise, Pacific Ocean - 4281-140 | ecosystem: Environmental > Aquatic > Marine > Hydrothermal vents | place: Pacific Ocean: East...
ATGCCTAATAAATAGTATGATTGCACCATAATTATAATGACGATTAGCCGGAAGAGGACAGAACCATGAGTGTACTACAGCGCGCCTTTGATGCACGAAATAAGAAACAGAACAAGATTGAAAAAACGAAACTGCTTAAAAGCCCTAAAGAGGCGTTTGCACTTCTGGAATACTATGCTCGTGAGGGGTATGATGCTATTGCGCAAGAAGATTTGAGCTATTTCTTAAAATGTTTCGGTATTTTTGATCGTCCTGCAACACCCAAGCAGTTTATGATTCGTGTACGCATCCCCGGCGGACAGCTTACTAACGCGCAAGCGCTTGCCCTTGGAGCGGTCGCACGTGATTTCGGTAAGGACTATATTGACATTACAACACGTATGCAAGTCGAGTTGCGTTATATTCGTATTGAAGATATTCCAACAATCTTTACACGGCTTGAAGCGGTGGGAATCTCAAGCTACCAAACGGGTGTTGATAATTTTCGCAATCTTTTAAATGATCCGTTAGACGGCATGGCGTATGACAATATTTTACCTTCACAACCGTTGCTGTTAAAACTCCAAGCGATGTTTCTACACAACTATGAGTGGATCAGTGTGCTGCCGCGAAAGTTTAACACCGGCATCACCGGCTCCTTAGCCAACCGCTCCAATGTTTTTGGTCAAGACTGTGCTTTTGTCCTAGCCCAAAAAGAGGGGCGTTTCGGCTACAATCTCTACTTAGGCGGTAAAGTAGGACAGATTGCCAAAAGTGCCGATATCTTTTTACAAGACGAGCACGAGGTCATAGCACTTTACGCGGCACTGACAGAGCTTTTTAGAGATTTCGGGTTCCGTGACAACCGTAATAAAAATCGTTTGTACTTTTTAATTGAAGCGGTCGGTATGGAGGCGCTACGCAAGGCGATTTGTGTTCATGCTAAGATCGCCTTTGCACGCTCAGGCGAGACTCTGACTCAGATGGACAATAACGACCCCGATCAAGGACGTGTAGCCCTTAAAGATGGCACGTTTGCCCTACATGCGGTAGTACCTTCCGGAATTTTTAGCGGTACGGCACTGCTACAAGCAGCTGCTCTTGCCGCGGAGTACGGTAACGGTGAGATTCGTTTTGATGTGGAGCAGAGTTTGTACCTCATGGGTATTTCCCAAGAGCGGTTAGAGTCAATACTTCAAGAACCGTTTTTTCAGACCTATAAAAGTGAGCACTCTCCTTATTTTAACCACCTTGTCGCATGTGCCGGAACGGAGCACTGTCCGTTTGGCGTGATCCCCAACAAACCCGATGCTATTGAGATGGCAACGTACCTCACGCAAGCGGTACCATTAGAAGAGGGGCGTATTCGCATGTACTGGTCGGCATGTGTCAAGGGGTGTGGCATCCACGGCGTGGGTGATATCGGTTTTGAAGGGTGTAAAGCCAAAGAGAACGGTGAGACGGTACATGGTGTGCATATCAGCATTGGCGGTAAACTAACAGCTGAGGGTGAAGAGGGACATACTGTGATGAAGTCAGTACCGCTGATTCGCGCGAAATATTATGTGGCGGCGCTGGTGAGCGAATACCGTCGGCTTAAAAAGTCTCAAGAGAGTTTTGAGAAGTTTCATGATCGTGTCTTAACACAGTATACGCGAGCCTATATCGGTTTTATGATGAAGCTTTTAGCCTATATTCGCTTTAAAAATATTGCGCTTGAGATTGGGTTTACTACCAAGGTCGGTACGGGAAAAATAGAGCAGTTTGAGATTTTAGATTTGGGGCGGCATCTCTACTATCAACTGCTTGGAAAAGAGCCCTATAGTAGCTATACCTACTTTGCTCCGACACTCAAAGAGAGACTGAAAAAACCGCATGAACTGGATTTTTCTATTGATGAAAACCTCTCTGAAGTGATCTATAAGATGATTCACCCTAATGTCGAAGAGCGGGCAGAAGTCTTTAGTGAACTCGAAGCACAGCTCGACCTCTTCAGCTAAATACTACTCTCCTTCAATAATCGCCCATTCGCTAAAAGGGAGCATCTCGACATCGACAAAGGGGTGTTGCAGTGCTCCGGATGAGCTCATAGTCACCACTTTGACATGGGTGACTCCCTGTGTGATGATAAACTCTTCAATCTGCTCTATGATTTTAAAAAGTACTTCATCACTTGAGAAGGGCATGCACAGGACAATACGCTGTTGAGAGGGGATGTAAAAGTCGATTTTTTCACTGTAATAGAGGGTACGTCCACGTTTGTTTAGCTCTAAAAAGATAAGGTTTTCAAAAAGCAGTCGAAAGTTTTTTTGGTGGGTTAGGGCATTTCGTACGGCAATATCGCAAATGTAGCTCTTTTTTACCGCGCGCTCATGGTGCCATTTACTCAGATGAAAAAGGTACTGTTTCGCTTGCAGTGATGCTACAGATGTATAGAGCATATCTTTGGAGACTTTCTGTTCGATTTTCAGCTTCTCATACATAGTGAATGTAGAGAGTTTAGAGGTGCTGCTATGGGCAATAAAGAGTAAAACAGTAAATTCCATACTGCTAAGACGGGCTTGCAGTGCCTGTTGAATGTAAAGGTGGCGATTCTCGTGTGCGAGTGTCTGCATGATGGGCAGACCGCCGAGCTGTAGAAAGTGGTTCAGTGCTGTTGAGTCATATTTCATCTCATAGGCCAAAAATTCCTCATAATCCAGAGGCATTAATGAGATACGCTCCATAGCAAGATCGGCTATAGGTCGTTCCGTGGTAATGAGCAGTTGCTTCACCGGAGGAAGCATGATCGCATCATTATAGTTGTCAAAAACGACAATTTCAATGCCATTGTGATGACAATAGCGAGGTAGCAAGCGGTTTAATGCTTCCTTATCAATGCGAATATCACGACAGTCAATATAGATATAGGATGATTTTTTACATGTAAGCAGATACTGTTTGACTAATGTTGTTTTTCCTGAGAGCGTAATACCGTAAATCTGGTAACTGGTATGGTTCTCAAGCTGTACTTTACGCTCTACATAACCGTTTACATGTAAATTTTGTTTGTAATACTCATCAAGCAGTATCTCCATACATCTTCCTCAAATAGTGACTTTTATTATTACTGTTTCCTTATTAAAAGGAAATAAAATAGATGAAAAATTCATTTTTACCCCCAAAAACCTTGAATATTGAGCCTTTCTTAGCTATAATTCCGCTCCCTTTTATAGTTAGACAGTGATCTAACGAGTTCTTTATAAGGAAAAAAGTATGGAAAAAATTCGTTTAAAACTTAGAGCTTACGACCATCGTGTACTCGATCGTTCGGTAGCATCTATTGTTGAAGCTGTAAAGCGTACCGGTGCGGAGATTCGCGGTCCGATCCCTTTACCAACAAAGATTCGTAAATATACGGTTCTCAAATCAGTTCACGTTAACAAAGATTCTCGTGAGCAATTTGAAATTCGTATGCATGCACGTTTAATCGACATCGTATCGGCAACCCCGGATACCGTTGATTCATTAATGAAATTAGATTTAGCGCCGGAAGTGGATGTAGAAGTTCGCTCTATGGACAAGTAGGAGTAAACAGTGGAATATATTGTTGAAAAAATTGGTATGACACGTACCATCAGCGTACCGAGTACTCCTGTAACACTACTCAAAGTAGTAGAAGTTAAAGTGTGTGAAGTCAATGACGGTACGGCAGTCGTAGCGTATAGTAACGGTAAAAAAATGAATAAAACGATTGAAGGTCAACAGAAGAAATATAGTCTCTCTGCTGAATTTAACCGTTTTGCAACAATGAATGTTGCCAATACCGAAGCGGGCGATCTTGATGTTGCACCGTTGAGTGATGCCAGTGTTGTTAAAACAACGTTCAATACCAAAGGTCGCGGTTTTTCCGGTCCGGTAAAACGTTGGAACTTTGGCGGCGGTCCTGCGTCTCACGGTCACCGATTCGGTCGTCGTACCGGTTCAATCGGTAATGCTGAGTGGCCAGGTCGTGTTATGAAAGGAAAGAAGATGGCAGGTCAATACGGTAACGAACAAGTGACTGTAAAGAACAAAATCATCTCTTTTGACGCTGAAAACGGTGTACTGGCTGTTGCCGGATCGGTTTCGGGTCCTAATGGGGCACTAGGTCGTGTAAAGGTTGTTAAATAATGAGCGCAATTGTATTAAATGAAAATTTTGAAAAAACATCTGAGGTAGCACTTCCAGAGAGCTTTTCGGATATTAATCCGCATAATCTCTATTTGTATGTGAAGTCATACCAAGCAGGTATCCGTGCTAATACGGCATCGACTAAGAGTCGTGCTGATGTACGTGGTGGTGGTAGAAAACCATTTGCTCAAAAGGGTCGTGGTGGTGCTCGTGCCGGTTCAACACGTTCTCCTATCTGGGTAGGCGGTGGAATCTCTTTTGGTCCTCGTGCCAATCGCAACTATGACCAAAAAGTCAATAAAAAACAGAAAAAACTAGCACTTAAATTTGCACTGGATGCTTTAGCTACCGACGGTAAACTTTTTATTGTTGATAGTATTGAAGTCGCTTCGGGTAAAACCAAAGATGCTAAAGCGTTGTTTGAGAAGATCGGTACACGTGATGCACTGTTTGTGAAATCAATTATTGATGAAAAAACCTTTTTGGCATTTCGTAACATTCAAAAAACCTATTTGATTGAAGAGAACGAATTAAATGCATTCTTAGCAGCAACCTATCGCTCCGTAGTGATGGAAAAAGCTGTATGGGAAAATCTTGTAAGCGAGGCTAAGTAATGGCAGATATTACAGATATTAAATCAATTATCTATACAGAAAAGACTCTGGGTCTTCAAGAAGAGGGTGTTGTTGTTGTACAGACCTCTCCTCGTATGACAAAAACCGGTCTTAAAGAGGTGTTTCGTGAGTACTTCGGTATTGTTCCGACACGTATTAACTCACTAAACCAAGCGGGAAAAGTAAAACGTTTTCGCGGTGTTGCAGGTAGACAAAATAACTTTAAAAAGTTTTATGTCAAATTACCTGAGGGTGCACAAATTGAAAGTTTGGCGGTGTAACTATGGCAATTAAAACATACAGACCAATAACACCGAGTCGTCGTTTCTACACGAATGTTGATAGCTCGGACATTACAGCAAAAGCATCGGTACGATCCCTTCTTGTAAAACTTCCTACGCATGCAGGACGTAACAACAACGGACGTATCACATCACGTCATAAGCAAGCGGGTGCAAAAAAACTGTATCGTATTATTGATTTCAAACGTAATAAATTCAATATCCCCGGTACTGTTTCAGCGATTGAGTACGATCCATACCGTAACTGTCGTATTGCACTGATCACGTATGCTGACGGTGAGAAACGTTACATCATTCAGCCCAAAGGGGTTAATGTAGGTGATGTTATTGAATCAGCAGAGTCAGGACTTGATATTAAGTCGGGCAATGCGATGAAAATTAAAAACATCCCTGTAGGTACTTTGATTCATAATATTGAACTTAAACCGGGTAAGGGTGGACAGATGGTTCGTTCTGCCGGCGGTAGTGCTCAGATTATGGGTCGTGACGGTAAGTACGTATCACTACGTCTTCCATCATCAGAAATGCGTTATATTCTCGGTGAGTGTATAGCGACAATCGGTACGGTTGGAAATGAAGAGTTCGGTAACATTGTTATTGCCAAAGCCGGTCGTCAACGTCACCTCGGTATTCGTCCGCAAACACGGGGTTCGGCAATGAACCCGATTGATCACCCGCATGGTGGTGGTGAAGGTAAAACAAACTCAGGTCGTCACCCAGTTACTCCATGGGGTAAACCGACTAAGGGTGCAAAAACACGTCGTAAGAAAGCAAGTGATAAACTTATTATTACACGTCGTAAACCAAATGCTAAAAGGGTAGGTTAATATGGCTCGTTCAGTAAAAAAAGGTCCATTCGTCGATGATCACTTAATGAAAAAAGTGCTCAAAGCGAAAGAGGAAAACAACAAAAAGCCAATTAAAACATGGTCACGTCGCTCTACAATCCTCCCTGAGATGATTGGTTTGACGTTAAATGTTCATAACGGTCGTCAATTTGTTCCTGTCTTTATTACAGAGAACCACATTGGCTATAAACTTGGTGAATTCGCACCAACACGTACGTTCAAGGGTCATAAAGGCTCGGTTCAGAAGAAGGTGGGGTAATCATGGCTAGAGCATTATTGAAATTTATCCGTGTATCACCGATCAAATCACGTCTTATTGCACGCGAAATTCAAGGAATGAATGCTGAAGAGGCATTAGCCGCTTTAGAGTTTACTCCTAACAAAGCAGCTAAAATCATTGCTAAAGTTGTGGCATCTGCCGTAGCTAACAGCGGTGAAGAAGCAGAAGATTGTGTCATTAAATCGTGTCGTGTTGACAACGGTCCGGTTCTCAAACGCTTTCGTCCACGTGCTCGTGGTATGGCGTCTGGAATTCGTAAACCAACAGCACATATTTTAGTAGAAGTAGAGGGCAAATAATTATGGGTCATAAAGTTAATCCTATTGGTCTTCGCCTTGGTATCAACCGTAACTGGGAGAGCCGCTGGTATCCAAATTTTAAAAATGCACCGGCAAATTTAGGTGAAGATTACAAAATCCGTACATTCTTGAAAAAAGAGCTCTACTATGCTGGTGTGGCAAACATCATCATTGAGCGTACCGTTAAACGTCTTCGTGTGACTATTGTTGCTGCACGTCCGGGTGTTATCATCGGTAAAAAGGGTGCTGACATTGAGAAGTTGAAAAACAAGTTGAAGTCTCTTATCGGTAAAGATATCTCTGTCAATATCAAAGAAGAGAAAAAAGCACAGGCATCAGCACAACTCGTAGCTGAAAATGTGGCAACACAGTTAGAGCGTCGTATTGCGTTTCGTCGTGCTATGAAGAAAGTTATGCAAGGAGCACAACGCTCTGGTGCTAAAGGTATTAAAGTTGCTGTTGCCGGTCGTCTTGGCGGTGCAGAAATGGCACGTACCGAGTGGTATTTAGAGGGACGTGTTCCTCTCCATACACTTCGTGCTAAAATTGATTACGGTTTTGCTGAAGCACAGACTACGTACGGAATCATCGGTATCAAAGTATGGATCTTCAAAGGTGAAGTACTGGCAAAAGGTGTTCCTGCTGAGGTAAAAGAAGAGAAATCAGAGCGTCGCGGTAAACGTGCTCCTCGACGCGAGACTAGCGGAAAGGCTGAATAATCATGTTAATGCCAAAAAGAACAAAATATCGTAAAATGATGAAAGGTCGTAATCGTGGTAAAGCACGTAGCGGTCATACGATTGCCTTTGGTGATATTGCGCTAAAAGCAACCGAAGCCGGACGTATTTCATCACGTCAAATTGAGGCAGCGCGTATTACATCAACGCGTCACATTAAGCGTCAAGGTAAAATCTGGATTCGTGTATTCCCTGCGAAACCGTTAACGGCGAAACCTCTTGAAACTCGTATGGGTAAAGGTAAAGGACCTGTTGAAAAATGGGTTATGAACGTTAAACCGGGTCGTATTATTTTTGAAATGGGCGGTGTTCCAGAGACGTTAGCGCGTGAGGCGTTGACACTGGCAATGCACAAATTACCATTCAAAACTAAAATTGTCACACAGGAGATGAGCAATGAAATATTCTGATTTGACAGATAAAAGCGTAGCAGACCTTCAAGGCATGCTCAAAGAGAAAAAGACAGAACTTTTCACTTTGAAAATCAAACAAAAGATGATGCAATTAACCAACACGAGTGAACTTCGTGATGTTAAAAAGACAATTGCACGTATTAATACAGCGCTAAGCGCTGTTAAGTAAGGGGCGGTTGATGACACATAAACGTGAAATCCAAGGTAATGTAGTGAAGATTTCAGGCGATAAGACAGCATCTATTGTTGTAGAACGTCGTGTAATGCACCCACGTTACCATAAAGTTGTAAAGCGCTTTAAGAAGTACTTAGTACATGATGAGCGCAATGAGTTAAAAGTTGGTGACGAGATTGTTGCAATTGAGTGTCGCCCATTATCTAAAACCAAGTCGTTTCGACTTAAAACCGTAGTAAAAGGGGCTCAGTCATGATCCAGAGTTTTACACGTTTAAATGTTGCAGATAATACGGGTGCTAAAGAGATCATGTGTATTAAAGTATTAGGCGGATCCAAACGTCGTTATGCTTCTGTCGGTGATGTTATTGTTGCTTCTGTTAAAAAAGCAATTCCAACCGGTAAAGTCAAAAAAGGTCAAGTCGTTAAAGCTGTTGTTGTACGTACTCATAAAGAAGTACAGCGCGAAAACGGTTCATTGATCCGTTTTGACGACAACGCTGCGGTTATTCTTGATGCAAAACGTGAGCCTATCGGTACACGTATTTTCGGCCCGGTCGGTCGTGAAGTACGTTATGCCGGTTTCATGAAAATTGTATCACTAGCTCCGGAGGTGGTGTAATGGCAAAGTTCAGTTTCAAAAAAGGTGATACCGTTGAGATTATTGCCGGTGACGATAAAGGTACGAAAGCAGAAGTGATTGCAGTCATGCCAAAGAAAAACAAAGTCATTGTTCAGGGTTGTAAAATTGCCAAAAAAGCAATCAAACCGACTGAAGAAAATCCAAAAGGTGGGTTTGCAAACAAAGAGATGCCTATCGATGTTTCAAACATACGTAAAGTGGAGGCATAATTTATGGCACGATTAAAAGAAAAATATATTACTTTAAAGCCTCAAATTCAAGAGTCTTTAGAGATTAAAAATGTGATGCAAATTCCTGCACTTGAGAAAGTAACTATCAGTGTCGGTGCCGGTTTTGCAATGAAAGACAATAAGCTGATTCAAAATATTCAAGAGACAATCAGTACCATTGCCGGTCAACACGCTACGGTAGTTTACGCTAAGAAATCGGTAGCGGGATTTAAAGTACGTGAAGGGATGCCTGTCGGTGTTAAAGTAACACTGCGCGGTGATAAGATGTATGAGTTTATGGATCGTCTTATCTCTATTGCTTTGCCTCGTATGAAAGACTTTCGCGGTATTCCGCGTAACGGTTTTGACGGTCGCGGTAACTATAACTTCGGTTTAACAGAGCAGTTGATCTTCCCTGAGGTATCGTATGACTCTATTATGCAGATTCACGGTATGAATATTACTGTGGTGACAACAACCAATTCTGATAAAGAAGGCTTTGCTCTTCTTGAAGCCTTAGGCGTACCATTTACAAAAGGAAGAGAAGATGGCTAAAAAGTCAATGATTGCAAAAGCAGCGCGTACTCCAAAATTTAAAGTACGCGGGTATACACGGTGTCAGATCTGTGGTCGTCCACACTCAGTACTTCGTGATTTTGGTATCTGTCGTATCTGTTTTAGAAAAATGGCAAATGAGGGATTAATCCCAGGTGTTAGAAAGTCGAGTTGGTAATCAACCCGAAACTTCTAGCTATTAGCAAGGAAAAAAAATGATAAATGATTTAATTTCGGATTCGTTAACACGTATTCGTAATGCTGCAATGCGTAAATTAGATGTAACCACTCTAATGCATTCAAAGTCTGTAGAAGCAGTTGTCAGTATTTTAGCTGACAAGGGGTATATTGAGAGTTTCAACGTTATCGAAGACGGTAACAAAAAAACAATCAATGTGGTATTAAAGTATGATGAAAACGGTCGTACAGTAATTAATGAGATGAAACGTGTCTCTAAGCCGGGCCGTCGTGTCTATAAAGGCAAAGAAGATGTGAAACGTTTCAAAAACGGTTACGGTACAATTATTGTTTCAACGTCACAAGGTGTTCTTCCTAACGATAAAGCGTATGAGCTTGGCGTTGGCGGCGAAGTCCTTTGTACAGTATGGTAAGGAGATAGATTATGAGTCGTATTGGTAAAAAACCTATTTCAATTCCATCAGAGATTAAAGTCAGTGTAGAGGGTGCGGTCATTACTTTTGAAAAAGGTAAGAACACGCGTACGTTAGATACTAAAGGCAATGTCGGTATTACTTTTGAAGACAATACCTTAACCTTTTCTACAAAATCTGAAGCGAAACAAGATCGAGCTTTCTGGGGCACATACCGTGCGTTGGCTGCAAATATCATTACCGGTTTAACAACAGGGTATATGAAGCAGTTAGAGATTAATGGTGTCGGTTACCGTGCTGCAGTTAAAGGCAAAGTTCTGAATCTGCAACTGGGACATTCACATGACATTGATTACCCGCTTCCTGAGGGTCTTGAAGCTTCAGTGGAGAAAAACGTTATTACTTTAAAAGGTATTGATAATCAAGTTGTTGGTCAAGCCGCTGCTGAGATTCGAGCCTTCCGTCCACCAGAGCCGTATAAAGGTAAAGGTGTGAAATATATTGATGAGCATATCGTGCGTAAAGCCGGTAAGACTGCCGGGAAATAGGGGATAAGATGACAGCAAAAAATTTAAAAGCTAAAGTGGCTCGCCGCATTCAGCGTAAACGTCGTATCCGTAAGCATATTAGTGGTACGGCATCGCAGCCACGGGTATCTATTTTTCGTTCTAATCGCTACTTAAGTGTTCAGGCGATTGATGATACAGCCAATAACACTGTAGCGGCTATCAGCTCAAAAGTATTGGGTCTTAAAGCCAATCAAGAAGATGCTGCCAAATTGGGTGAAGCTTTTGCTGCAACACTTAAAGGTGCCGGTATTGAAGCGATCTATTTTGATCGTAACGGTTACCAATATCACGGTGTTGTTGCTGCATTTGCAGAAGCACTTCGTGCCAATGAAATTAAGTTTTAAGGATCGATGATGGAAATTAACAAAGAAGACTTTGAAGAATCGATCGTAAACATCGGTCGTGTCACGAAAGTTGTCAAAGGTGGACGTCGTTTCCGCTTTACGGCACTGGTTGTCGTAGGTGACAAAAACGGTACGGTAGGTTACGGTACCGGTAAAGCAAAAGAGGTTCCTGACGCTATTAAAAAAGCGGTAGAGAATGCATTTAACAACTTGACAACTGTAAAAATTAAGGGAACAACGATCTCTCATGATATTGAGTATAAATATAATGCGAGTCGTGTTCTGTTAAAACCAGCTTCTGAAGGTACGGGAATTATCTCCGGTGGTGCGATGCGTCCTGTCCTTGAGCTTGCAGGAGTTCAAGATATCTTAACCAAATCTTTGGGTTCAAATAACCCGAATACGGTTGTACGTGCGACAGTTGAAGCACTTGCAAGTCTGAAAGGATAGATTATGGCACTAGAAAACTTAAGTCCGGCAGCGGGTTCAACACATTCTCGTAAACGTGTTGGTCGCGGGCAAGGTAGTGGCTGGGGTAAAACAGCTGCTCGTGGGCAAAACGGTCAGAAGTCTCGAACCGGTTACAAGCGTAAGCGAAACTTTGAGGGGGGACAGATGCAGTTGGCAAAACGTCTTCCTAAGATTGGTTTCTTCTCTCGTAACATTAAACCTTATGTGATTAATGTTGAGAAAATCAAAGTCGTAGCAGAGTTAGAGGAGATCACAATGGCGTCCATTCGTGGTGTTCACAAACTAAACAAATCCGTAACTCGTGTTAAACTTGTTGGAGCATCGGCGAAAGCACTTGCTTCAAAAATTAAAGACGACAACGTTACAACCACAGGAAATTAATTGTGAATCAGCAACTTGTAAATAAGATTTTAATTACAGTTGGCTTTCTTTTCCTCTACCGATTACTGGCATATGTGCCGGTACCGGGAGTCGATGCATCCATTATTGCGTCATTTTTTGATACGCATGCCAATGATGCTCTTGGTCTAATGAATATGTTCAGTGGTAATGCTGTTGAGCGCCTCTCTATTATCTCTCTTGGTATTATGCCTTACATCACCGCTTCAATTATTATGGAACTTTTAGCTGCAACATTTCCAGCACTGGGTCAAATGAAAAAAGAGCGTGACGGGATGCAAAAATATATGCAGATTATTCGTTATGCTACGATTGCCATTACGTTGGTTCAAGCAGTAGGTGTCAGTATTGGTCTACAAAGCCTTACCGGATCAGACGGCAGCAGTGCTATTTTAGTCGATCACAACACCTTTATTTTACTCGCAGCAGTCTCGATGTTAGCCGGTACGATGTTGTTGATGTGGATTGGTGAAATGATTACACAAAGCGGTGTGGGTAACGGTATTTCTCTTATTATCTTTGCAGGTATTGTCTCGGCTATTCCGAGTGCTATCGGTCAAAGTATTACGATGATTAACACCGGAGCGATGAGCTTTTTGACACTACTGTTTATTATTGTACTGATTTTAGTGACGGTATTCATTATTATCTACGTTGAATTGGGAGAACGCCGTATTCCGGTAACGTATGCCAAAAAGACGATGATGCAGAACCAAAACAAGCGGGTCATGAACTATATTCCGGTCAAAGTGAATCTCTCAGGAGTTATTCCGGTTATCTTTGCTTCAGCAATTTTAATGTTTCCGATGACGGTGCTCTCTAGTAGTACCAATCCGATGATTCAGTCCATTGCCGATGTGTTGAACCCTAACGGTTATTTTTTCAATTTCTTAACATTTTTGTTTGTAGTCTTCTTTGCATTTTTCTATGCTTCGATTACATTTAATGCTAAAGATATTGCCGATAACCTCAAACGTCAGGGTGGATTTATTCCCGGTGTACGTCCCGGAAAGTCCACGAGTGAGTTTTTAAATGAGACGGCATCGCGTTTGACGATTACGGGTGCCATCTATTTGGGACTGGTAGCAACGTTACCGTTTATGATCATTAAAGGAGTCGGGGTTCCGTTCTTCTTTGGTGGTACTGCTGTACTTATTGTGGTTCAGGTAGCACTTGATACCATGCGAAAAATAGAGGCTCAAATTTACATGAGCAAATATCAAACCATTAGTGCGGTTGGTCTATAAACATGGCGATTGCGCTTCGCAAACCTCAAGAAATAGAAAAACTTCGCGCCGCTAACAAAATTGTTGCCGGCGCACTCCAGCTTCTTAAAGAAAACACTACAATCGGAATGACACTCAACGAGCTTGATGCTATGGCAGAAGCGTACATTATAGCTCAGGGTGCCAAACCTTCATTTAAAGGTCTGTATGGCTTTCCTAGCAGTGTCTGTTGCTCTTTGAATGAGGTAATTATTCACGGTATTCCGACAGACTACAAACTGCAAGAGGGTGATATTATCGGTTTTGATATCGGTACGGAATATGAGGGCTATTTTGGTGATGCTGCCATTACGGTTGGTGTTGGAACCATTAGTAAAGAAGATGAAGCGCTCATAGCGTGTTCTAAAGATACGCTGTATGATGCCATTGGTATTATTAAAGAGGGCATGCGTTTTAAAGAGCTTTCGTATGCTTTAGAGCAGTTCATTACAGAGCGGGGGTTTGTTCCGCTTCGTGGCTTTTGTGGTCACGGTATTGGAAAAAAGCCGCATGAAGAGCCTGAAATTCCAAACTATTTGGAAGGGAAAAATCCCAAAGCGGGCCCTAAAATAAAAAATGGCATGGTGTTTTGTCTGGAGCCGATGATTTGTCACAAAGATGGAACCCATAAAATTTTGGAAAATAAGTGGGATGTTGTGAGTGCCGATGGTTTACGCGGTTCACATTATGAGCATACTGTTGCAGTAATCAACGGTAAAGCTGAAATATTGTCTCAGCTTTGAGATAAAATTTAGAAAGGATAGATACATGGCTAAAGATGATGTCATTGAAGTGGACGGCAAAATTATTGAAGCATTACCTAATGCAACGTTTCGTGTGGAGTTGGAAAATACCCACGTAATTTTATGTCATATTGCAGGAAAAATGCGTATGCACTATATTAAAATTTTGCCAGGCGATACCGTTAAGGTAGAGTTGACACCTTACAGCCTCGATAAAGGCAGAATTACCTACCGTTACAAATAGCTTTTTTACATGTAATTTACATGTAAAAAAGTCATCTTCTACTTTTTGGGTTTAAGCTTCTGCTTAATATCACGAGGAAGTTCGGCAAAGCCGATAGTGAGCATACCTTTTTGCGTAGCATCATTAATAACTTTCACATCAACACTCATATTACTTGGATGAAAGCGTATGAGTTTATATTGACGGCTGTCCATTGCAAAAAGAATCTGTTCATCAGAATACTCAATGCTCTTTTTTTTCTTAGCCATGACTACTCCTTACTATAAATTCCGGTATCTTTAATCTCAATGGTTCCCGCATCCTGTAAGGTTGTTAATGCACGCTTGAACCGTTTCTTACTCAAATGAAAAACCTGACTAATCTCGTTGGCATCACTCTTATAGTTGTAGGGCATTTTGCCTTGATGTTCATGGAGCAGGCGGAGTATGGTACTAGTATCGTCATCTGAGGTATTCCCGATACGCTGTAATGAAATATCGAGCTTACCGTCACTACGACGCTGCTTAATATAGGCTTGTTTCGAGTCACCTGTTTGAATGGGTTCAAAGACCTCATTTTTGTAGATAAGCCCTTCGTAAGCGTGATTGACAATGACCTTGTAGCCTAAGGGAGTCACGGCAAAGACAAGAACACTAACGGCATCATTAGGCTTGAGTGTTGTTGGAGCTTTGCCAAGATAGTTCTGGATTTTTTCCACACCGATAAGACGCTGGGTCTGCTCATCTAAATCTACATGTAAAAGACGTTTCTCGCCTACTTTAAAAGGTGTTTTTTGTTTGGTGCGAGGCACAAAGAGATCTTTAGGCAATCCCCAGTTGACAAAGGCTCCAAAGGGTGCGGTATCGACCACTTCACAAAAGCCAAACTCTCCGAGCATTGCCATAGGGCGCTGTGTCGTTGCGACAATGCGATCTTCAGAGTCGGTGTAGACAAAGACGTCAAGAAGATCACCCACCTGCATCGCATCAGTAACATACTGATTGGGCAGTAGCACATCGTCGTCGTTAGAGGCTTTTAAAAAGAGACCCGGATCGGTCTCTCGGTCTATTTGTAAGGTGTTTATTGTGCCGATTTCAATGGTTTCATTCATAGTGCCATTGTATCGAAAACCTCATTTGGTTATGCTATTGCTTGGTTCCTTGCCATACCCCTTCACAACCAAAGGTATCGACCCAGGTGCCGTTTGCCACATTACCCTGAATGACTCCTTCATAGGTGGCAACGTTAGCAACAGAGTTGGCAAAGCCGCCTGCAATACTGCCTGTAGTTTGATTGACACTTCCGGTAACAGAAAAAATATTATTCCACCCGTCAGTGACTGAGCCCACAACACTGTTTGAAGCAGTGACATTAAAAGTACCGCTACCGCCTTTACAGGTGAGTGCGCCGTTCATCGTGCTTGTTGTAGTAGGTGTTACCATAACAACATACTCGCCTTCAAAGGTACTTTGTACCGTTTGGGGCTGGGTTGTCGGTGGAGTCGTGCCACTAAAAGCACCGACATTTCCGGTTTGAATGGTATTGGCTGTAACGGTGTAGTCAATACTTAGCGGTTGGGAGTAGGCAAAATTTCCTGCTGCGGTGACACCGGCAAGTTTATAGGAAGATTTATGCTGCATATTGGCAGATAACAGTACCCAGTCGTACCGAAGTGAGCCGTCACCGTCAGCATCTTCATGAAGCTGAAACATGTACCATGTCGGTGTTGGCGGGGTGATGTTAACACGTGCCCATCCAAAAGGGTTGTCGGCAGTCAGTGCTGTTCCTTTGAGTTGATACACATCTCCACGTGATGTTGTAAACGCCCAGTCAAACGGGTCATTGTCGTTGAGCGGTGGAAAGTCATGCGGACCAAACGTACCTTCTAGGGTATAGTTAGTAGTATTGAGTAGTGCATCTTCTGTCGGTGTAGCTGCGTAAAGGGAGCTACTTCCAAGAAGTACAACTAGTGTTGCAATGAGTGAATATTTCATGAGGTGATCCTTATTTTGTATGCTTTAATTATAAAACAATTATGATTAGACGTTATTTAATAATGAGAGAAAATAAAAATGTTGCAATTTGTATTATTTGAAATGAAATATAAAGATTTTTGTTATACATATGTCAGCAATCAAGTCATGGATGAAATTCTTAAAGTTCTCTGGGGGGATATACGCTCCTTTGTAATGGTATAATATGGACAAGATTATGAAATCAAAGGATCGTAAAATGACAGCTCGCATGGATGGCAGCTTTATTGACTATGTCGATTTTATTGATGTTGCAATAGAGGCATTGGAAACGGCACCAAGAAAATTGTTTGAGAAGATGATGCGTTTGATCTTAAATAAATTTCATCAGCAATCAATTGAACTTCAACGACTTTCATTGGAAATTGATGATATGCACGTTATGCCAGTAGATGATCTTGATGAATTTTATGATACTGTAATAGATACTATTGATAATGTGAAACTTTTTAAAAGAAAACTCGAAGGAGTGAAAACAAAAGACCCCCTTTTTTTAGAACTGTATGATCAAGCAGACAAGCTTAACGATGCACTGGTACAATATATGGATAGAATGGGTCAACTTGAAGTACGTATTACGCAAGAAGCTCAAAAGTCAGCATAAGTATCTATGAAAATCATCACAACTGCACAGTATCTTCGTACACAAAAGAAGTTGATAAAAAAACATGCACTATCTCAAAAAGAGATAGCAGGGGCATTAACTCTTTTTGAAAAAGATCCACATCATGCCTCATTACACTTTAAAAAAATGGTGTGCAAAAAAGATAAAAACCGATACTCTATTCGTATCGTCAATACACAATATCGTATATTAATGAATGTTATAGATGATGATGTATATCTAGTATGTCTTTGTGATCATGATGAATATGATAGACGTAATAGAGCCTGTTAAGAAAGAGCAATTTTATTAAAGTAGAGTGTGAACTATGTTGTTTCAAATCCCAAAGGGACTACATGTAAATCTATGCTGTTATTATTATCGTCTTGTTTAGAAGTCAAGTTTCAAATCCCAAAGGGATTACATGTAAATAACCACAACCACAACCACAACGGCAAGAGAGTTCATCTTTTGGTTTCAAATCCCAAAGGGATTACATGTAAATAGTATACGCTTCCGACAAAGTATTCAACCCGAGGAGGTTTCAAATCCCAAAGGGATTACATGTAAATCTTACGCAAAAATTGCAGGTAGTTTTTCACAGCGAGTTTCAAATCCCAAAGGGATTACATGTAAATATGCACTTCTGCGCCAATAGGTTCACCACATACTTTGTTTCAAATCCCAAAGGGATTACATGTAAATAGTATACGCTTCCGACAAAGTATTCAACCCGAGGAGGTTTCAAATCCCAAAGGGATTACATGTAAATCTCCGAGTATGTCTTTATACTCTCCATTATATTTTTGTTTCAAATCCCAAAGGGATTACATGTAAATCAATAATTTCCGATACTTTTTCAAGTACTTCGCCAGTTTCAAATCCCAAAGGGATTACATGTAAATTGGCAGCGGAAATATGATTTTTGTTCCCGAAGGCGGGTTTCAAATCCCAAAGGGATTACATGTAAATATCTACTACCCACCAGATACGTCACTATCTCCTGTTTGTTTCAAATCCCAAAGGGATTACATGTAAATCATCAAGGGGTAACGAAACCATTTGGTGTGTCATAGTTTCAAATCCCAAAGGGATTACATGTAAATTCAAACTCATCTTCAATCATTGGTCGAAATACAAGAGTTTCAAATCCCAAAGGGATTACATGTAAATGTCGGAATCTACGGCATAGTCAAGGTTCATGTTTTTGTTTCAAATCCCAAAGGGATTACATGTAAATTTCGGCGTTTTTTCTTGATCGTCTGCTGGCTCAGATAGTTTCAAATCCCAAAGGGATTACATGTAAATTGTTGTTTTGCTTCAGTTTTGGCAGTATCATAGATTGTTTCAAATCCCAAAGGGATTACATGTAAATTGGCGCGGTTTGATGTTATGGTGCCATCAGCGCTTTGTTTCAAATCCCAAAGGGATTACATGTAAATAAAATACAGGAAGGATACAATATGGCAAAAAACAGTTTCAAATCCCAAAGGGATTACATGTAAATTGGAGAGTATGACATACAACAAACTGAATCTCCAAGTTTCAAATCCCAAAGGGATTACATGTAAATTTAGCCGTTGACACTTCTACGGGTGCAAAGGGATAGTTTCAAATCCCAAAGGGATTACATGTAAATCGTTCGAAACCCTGCAACAATTAAGCCTTTTAAAAGTTTCAAATCCCAAAGGGATTACATGTAAATTTATTTAGGCGGCGAATTAGTGAGTTTATTCCGGATGGTTTCAAATCCCAAAGGGATTACATGTAAATCCGAGGACGGCGGAGCAACATTCACAGCGGTAAATGGTTTCAAATCCCAAAGGGATTACATGTAAATTGTGAGAAATGGAGGCTGAAATATGGCGAAAATCCGTTTCAAATCCCAAAGGGATTACATGTAAATACATGCATATTTGTTTCCGCGTTTTGTCATGCAAAGTTTCAAATCCCAAAGGGATTACATGTAAATTCGTGCTTACGTTGTGGACTCCCTCAGTGGGGACGTCGTTTCAAATCCCAAAGGGATTACATGTAAATCAACCCCTATGAAGCTGTAGTGTCTCTGTTGATGGTTTCAAATCCCAAAGGGATTACATGTAAATCATAATGGAGTACGCGCGGCTATTGCTGAAGATGGTTTCAAATCCCAAAGGGATTACATGTAAATTCTTGTAAGAAATGATTTTGAAAAAGCTTTAGGATGGTTTCAAATCCCAAAGGGATTACATGTAAATTAATCCAGCTCGGGGAAGAGGGGCGAAATTTGAGTTGTTTCAAATCCCAAAGGGATTACATGTAAATTCTATAGCCTCTTTACTATCACCACCAATGAAACGTTTCAAATCCCAAAGGGATTACATGTAAATTTTATAACTTACCGTCACGATCTTTTAGATCAAGGTTTCAAATCCCAAAGGGATTACATGTAAATTCATACTCTTAAAGCTTATAGAAACGTCCATATTTTGTTTCAAATCCCAAAGGGATTACATGTAAATAGCACTATTATGCCCAAACTTAGGGAAAACTACCATAAAAAAAGTAAAATATTTCAGCTTAAAGTTACCAAAAACAGCAGATATTAAAATAGGAAAGTCCCAGAAAACAGGGAGGT
>Ga0256834_1001069_pt1 | contig 19074 bp, 18 predicted proteins | sample 4281140metaG_FD_190536 | JGI IMG/M metagenome (GOLD analysis project Ga0256834, IMG submission 190536) | Hydrothermal vent microbial communities from East Pacific Rise, Pacific Ocean - 4281-140 | ecosystem: Environmental > Aquatic > Marine > Hydrothermal vents | place: Pacific Ocean: East...
CAAATTGAATTGGGCGAGTGGGTATTGGCTATCGGCAATCCGTATAATTTGGGTACAACGGTTACCGCCGGAATTGTCAGTGCCAAAGGACGCGATTTGAAAGGTAACAAACGAATTGACAATTTTATTCAAACCGATGCCGTAGTTAATCCCGGAAACAGTGGCGGTGCCTTGGTAGATGAAAAAGGTGATTTGATAGGCATCAACACCATGATTTTTTCAATGAACGGTTCGTATATCGGTTATTCATTTGCCATTCCTTCCAATAATGTTCGAAAAATAGTTGATGATATATTGGAGTTTGGTAGCATTCAAAAGGGAGTTTTGGGTATCAAAGCAGCCGAACTTAACGGTGAAATAGCCCGAAAACTCGGTATTGAACAAACCGAAGGCGTTTACATATACGATATAGAAAGCGATACGGGAGCCGATAAAGCCGGTTTGCAAACGGGAGACATTATAATACGTATAAACAATATCAAAATATCGACCATGGCCGATTTGTTGGGATATTTAAAAACCAAACGTCCGGGCGATGAAATAGAAGTAACGATTATACGTAACGGACATACCCGTCATTTTAAAGTTATTTTAAACAAAAACAATGCTGCTTATTTAAAATCGTTAGGTTTGTCGGTCAAAAATGTAAATAAAGATATTTTGTATCGTTACGGAGTACAAAACGGCGTATTTATAGATCGTGTCAATAACCGTTTATTGTATCAAAACGGTATCCGTCCCGGATATTTGATAACCCGTATCAATGACCAGCCGATATATTCGGTCGATGATATAACCGGTATGATTGAAAATTTAGACCATAAACGTTATACCATAGAAATTGTAAGTCCGGACGGAAGAACCGAAAAATATATTTTTCAATAAAAACGTTTTGGGGGGCTTTTGAGACTCCATATATCAAATTATTGCTCCGAAGCTGTTTCAAAAGTCTCCCTTTATTGTTCAATATACATTTGCAGAATCTCGAAAGCACCAAAAAAATATTCGATTTTTGTAACCTTTTGTTATTTTGTGCGTAATACTAAATGAACACACTTTAATAAAATCCGTTTTACATTATGAGACAACTGAAAATTACCAAGCAGGTTACCAACAGAGAAACCGCTTCGTTGGATAAGTATTTGCAAGAAATCGGTAAGGTTGATTTGATAACCGCCGATGACGAAGTCGAATTGGCACAACGCATCAAAGCCGGAGACAAACAAGCCTTGGAAAAGTTGGTTAAATCCAATTTGCGTTTTGTGGTTTCGGTAGCCAAGCAATATCAAAATCAAGGATTGTCTTTACCCGATTTAATCAATGAAGGCAATTTGGGTTTGATAAAAGCCGCCAAGCGTTTTGACGAAACACGTGGTTTTAAATTCATCTCTTATGCCGTTTGGTGGATACGTCAATCCATTTTGCAAGCTTTGGCTGAGCAGTCGCGTATTGTTCGTTTACCTCTAAACAAAATCGGGTCTATTAATAAGATTAATAAGATGTATGCCAAGTTGGAACAAGAAAACGAGCGTCCTCCTTCGCCCGAAGAATTGGCGGAAGCTTTGGATATGTCCATAAATGACGTTAAAATTTCTCTTAAAAATGCCGGTCGGCATATTTCGATGGACGCACCGTTGGTCGAAGGTGAAGAATCCAATCTATACGATGTATTACGCTCGGGCGAATCACCCAGTCCCGATAAAGAATTGATGCTTGAATCACTTCGAACCGAAATTGAAAGAGCTTTGAATACATTAACTCCGCGTGAAGCCGATGTTATCAAATTGTATTTCGGATTAAACGGTAATCACATGATGACTTTGGAAGAAATAGGCGAGACCTTTGACTTGACCAGAGAACGGGTGCGTCAAATCAAAGAAAAAGCCATTAGACGTTTGAAACATACATCGCGAAGTAAAATATTAAAATCCTATTTGGGTTAAACCGTAAATCAAAATTTTAACCATCGCTGTTCGTATTGCCGGACAGCGATTTTTTTTGAAAAATATCACTGACATCCAAACTTACCGACCAAAATTTTCGCAGGTTCTTTCGATGTCCCCACAATATCATGTCCTTACCCTTATGCGTATCGAAACCTACTGCTGTTTTTATTTGATAACCGTGTGTTTGTGCAATATTTGTAAATGAAGCTTTTCCCAGATTGGATATTTTTAAAATATGTAATTCGGGAACTTTTTTTGGGGTGGTTTTTTTAAAACATATAAATTGATGAGGCGTAATTTCGATTTGAGCGGCTGTATTGACAAAAATAAACAAATCGTCGTTAAATAAAGTAGCCGAAAAAGATAAATATGGCGAATTGCCGCCCAACTGTTTTTTGTGAATATTGCGTGTCCAAAGCAAGTCGCCTTTTGACGAAAATTTTATGGCTGTTATATCATTAAAACTATATAGGTATTTTGATTTTTTTCTTATTTTATATTGTTCTTCGGTTACCAAAATCAATTCGTTGTAAGTGTTAAAAAAAATGTTTTTTAATACAATTCCGGTTCGTTTTTTGGGTTGAATATAATGATATTTATCTTGTAAGAACTGTTCTGGAAAATTTAAGAAACGTACATTTTCCAAAGTCATTTTTTCGGGATTGACCTTGATGTAAATGGCGCCGGTTATACGATTGTCATGTACGGGTGAAAAAAAACCGGTTACCAATAATTTTTTGTTTACATAATTGACATTCAGATTATTGATATATTTGGTAGTTGAATTAAATAAAAATATGCCTTTGTTTAAACTATTGATGCGATAAAGTTTGTAGGTAATGTTCTTCGGATTATGGTTTTGTTTGAATTTTTTTGATAATGTTTTTGCCAAAAGATATATATCGCCGTTTTGGTCGTTAATACTCATATCTAACAAGCCGAATTTTTGTTCGGATATGTCCGTAACAAAATCGGTGTTGTATATTGTTTGTAGCCGGTTATCAAAAGTTTTAAAATGATATTTTCGTTTTTTTCCTTTTGTTTTTAATCGCAATACGATACTAAAAAAACGATTGTTTTCCGAATAAATCACTTTGGGAAAAGCCTTGTTAAAAACTTTGTCTTTGTAAGTAAAATAAGGTTTTTGTAATAATTTTCGAATCGGATACACCAAAAGCCTTTTGCGTTTAAAATTAAAATCGGAAGTATGGGCGGTTAAAGCGTAAAATTCAACTTGCTTTTTGTAGCGATTTATTACATATTCAATGATGCACAGTTGTCCGTCGGGTAACAAAAAAGCCTTGTCTATACAACCACTCATACGAGCTTTGGGTAATGGCAATTCCAATTGTTTTTTGATATGCAAAAGCGAATCGTAGTGTTCTATTAATAAGGATTTTCCTTTGTTTTTTTCAAAACCTACGATAAATCCGCCTGTCAAATCTTCAACCGAAAAACTGAGTTTCGGCAGTGATTTTGCATCATAAAAACCGGTTCCTTCATAAATATAAGTGGGAATATTGTCCGGATTGACTTGTGAGAAATTGCTCCATAATCCCAATAAGATTACGAATGAAAAGTAAAGCGTTTTCATTGGAAATAAATTTTAGGTTAACACTCAAATATACAAAAAATTGTAAGCAATTGAAAATCAAATGTTTTTTATGTGAAATAAAATTGATTTTTTTGCATAATTATTAGTAATTTTACTTGTTCATTTACAAAAATCATGAAAAAAGTTGCCATATACGGATATTACCGTCCCGAAAAATCTTTTACTTATCTGTTGTTATTGCTCGATTTGTTGCTTAAACAAAAGGTTGAAATAATTTTTCAGGAAGTTTTTTACAATAAACTTTTGCATCATCAAAACTTTTCCAATAATTCGGAATATTTATTACAATCTTATCCGGTTTTTAAAACATTTACCGGTTATGACGATTTACCTGCTGATACAAGTGTTTTATTTACTTATGGTGGAGATGGCACCATATTGCGAGCCGTAACTTTTATACGCGACAAAGGTATTCCGGTATTTGGCATCAATGCCGGACGTTTGGGTTTTTTGGCAACAGTTCAAAAAGAACAAATTGAAAAAGCCGTTCAGTGGTATTTTTCGGGTCAATATACTATAAGTGAACGCAATTTGATAGCCGTTGATACCAAGCCAACCGTATCCGAAATAAAACAGATGAATTTTGCTTTGAACGAACTGGTGGTAAATCGCAAAAATACAACCGCAATGATAAGTATTGACACTTATATTGATCAAGAAAAACTTACGACTTATTGGGCGGACGGACTTATCGTGGCAACCCCTACGGGTTCAACTGCATATTCGCTAAGTTGTGGCGGTCCCATAATCGAACCCGAATCGATGAATTTTATCCTTAATCCGATAGCACCGCACAATTTGACGGTGCGACCGCTTGTTATACCCAATGACCATGTGGTTAAACTTAAAGTGGATACCCGTGAAGACGAGTTTTTAATTTCACTCGACAGCCGTAGTTACAGTATTCCCAAAAATACCGAAATTACAGCCTATACGGCTCCCTTTACCATTAATTTAATCCAATTTAACGAAAACACTTTTATCAAAACTTTACAACGAAAATTGCTTTGGGGACAAGATGAAAGAAACTAAATAACGGAATATGATTTTATACAGCTCAAAATTTTTAAAAACCAATTATTTGGAACTGCAATATTTAATGCACTTTTATTGGTCGGACTATGCCGCCTATATGGATCAAGAGGGTATTTATCACGAATTATTAAACTTTTTGAGTAAACGGATTTATAAACGAGCCAGACAAGTTTTTGTCGATTGGCAAAAAGTAGAACATTTGGTATCTCAACAAACATTTGATTGGTTTTTGCAATATATTTTGCCCAAGATAGCTTCACACCAATCTTATCGTTTGGGCTTTTTGGTTTCGGATACACACAATTTCGATTTACCCGAACGCATACCGGTTAATAATACCCGTTTTGAAGCCCGACTTTTTTCCGATCCCGAAACTTTGATGAACTGGCTTATGGACGGAGCCGAACGCAAAGAACCCGGAACCGACGAACATGACCACGATCACGGACATTGTCATGTAAGTGATGATTAAATAAAACTTAAAACCAAATCAATGGAGACATGTTTTCAAATACGTATTAACGCATAAAAAACGACAAAACATCTTTTTTGTTTGATATTGAAGCAAATTGTAAAACAAAATAGCCAACGGATTAATAAATTTTTTGAAAATTAGGCGATAACATAGCACGAAAAATCAAAATAACCTTAGAAAAAGTTTTTCGATACATTAATTTTTATATTTTTACGTTTTTCAAAAAAACAAAATTCAAATGAACAGATTTTTATTACTGCTGAGCATACCGGTTTTGATTTTAGGGGCTTGCAATAAACAAGAAAAAGGTATCGACAACGAAAAAATATTGGAAGTTTACAGTCCTAACGGTCAAGACATCATAACAGATTACCCCGTTATATTTAAAGCCAAAGACGGAAACGGAACCGATGTAACCGCTCAGGTTAGTTTTTTGGTAAACGGACAAGTTCAAAATACGAATACGGTTCAATTTGCCCAAACAGGCACCTATCAAATTACCGCTCAACTCGATCTTGACGGACAAACCATTACCTCAGTGCCTTATCAGGTCAATGTTCAAACGCCTCGTCACAGTACCAAAGTCATGATTGAAGACTATACCGGCACTTGGTGTCCCAATTGTCCGCGGGTAACTTATAAACTCGACGAAGTCGTGCAACAAAACGACCGTATTATACCTGTTGCAATACATTATTCGCGTTGGCAAGGCGATGACCCGTTTGGTTTTGACAATGTCAATACACTTACACAAGATTTTAACATCACGGCTTTTCCATCGCCTTTGGTAAATCGTACGCAAGGATTTATTTGGGACGAAACTCTTGCCGGATTGCAAAGCGAACTAAACCGCACGCAAGCTTTGGGATTGGCAATTCAATCACAAGTAAACGGTAATGATTTGGAAATAAAAGTAAAAGTGCGTTTTGACCTCAATATGCCCGACAATGACCTTAATCTGGTAGTTTACATAACCGAAAATAATCTGCATGCCGACCAAGTAAATGCAACACAATATTACGGAGGACAAAATCCCATACCCGATTTTGAACAAAACCATACTTTGCGTACGGCACTAAACGGTCTTTATGGCATAGCCATACCCGAATCGGACAAAAAACACGACCAAATTTTTACTTATATATTCAACAATGCCATTCCGACACAAATAACCGATATACAAAATTGCGAAATAGTTGCCTTTGTTATCAATGGAAATGACCAACAGGCAACATTGGTCAATGTTCAAAAAGCGGCAATAGGAACCGTAAAAGATTTTGATTAAATTTTTTTTGGTCATTTTTTTAATCAACTTATAACTGTTCTCTTGTTTCAAGGGAATGGTTTTTGTGTTTACTTTAATATTTTTACTAACTTTGAAATCATTTTGCACCCGAGTAAATTTTGGGTATTGCAGCCGTAATTATAATTTGTTAAAACGACATAAATGAAAAAAGCAGTCATAATAATCCTTTTGTCTTTGGTACAATTTTCATTGCAAGCACAATATTTCGGACAAAATAAACCTCGCTACGAAGAGTTTGACTTCAAAGTGTATGAAACACCGCATATTGAATTGTATTCATATTTGAAAAACGATAGTATTCGAAAGGCTTTTTTGTATGATGCCGAAAAATGGTTTCGACGACACCATACCGTTATCAAAGACACATTTGACTATAAAATACCTATCATTTTGTATAACAATCATGCCGATTTTCAACAAACAACTGCAATTTCGGGCGAAATAGGAGTAGGTACCGGTGGGGTTACCGAAGCTCTTAAAACCCGAATAACCATGCCTGTGCGTCCTTCGTTCGGACAAACCGAACATGTTTTGGGACATGAAATGGTGCATGCTTTTCAATACAATATTATCAAATCGGACGATTCGTTGTCGTTTAACAATTTGGCAAACGTGTCGTTGTGGATGGTCGAAGGGATGGCAGAATATTTGTCGCTGGGTCGGTATGACGGACATACCGCCATGTGGATGCGTGATGCCGTATTGAGTAAAGATTTTCCTTTGCTCAAAGATTTGTACAAAAGCAAATATTTTCCGTATCGCTACGGACAAGATTTTTGGGCATACATAGGCGGAACCTACGGCGACGATAAAATTAAACCTATTTTTTACGAAAGTTTGCGAGGCGGATTAAAACACGCTGTCGATACCCTGTTGCATGTCAAGTTGGACAGTTTGTCAAAAGATTGGAAGCGTTCCAATGAACAATATTACAGCCGGTTTTTGACAGGAAGAGATACGATTGCTACCGGAAAAATTATTTTTAACAATAAAAATGCCGGTAACATGAACGTTTCGCCCGTAGTAAGTCCCGACGGTAAAAAAATGATATTTTTATCCGAAAAAAATGTTTTATCCATGGATTTGTATGTAGTCGATTTGACAACCTTGAAAACAAGACGTATCGCCTCAAAATCCATGAGCAATCATATTGATGCCATTGATGCCTTTGAGTCGGCAGGAACATGGTCGCCCGACAGTCAAAAATTTGCTTTTGTAGTTTTTAAAAACGGCAAAAACCAATTGGCAATAGTTGATGTCAAAAAGAAAAAAATTACGCGGATTATCAATATTCCCGATTTGCAAGCGTTCTCATATCCTTCATGGTCGCCCGATGGCAAATCAATGTTGTTGTTAGGGCAAAAAGACGGGCAATCGGACTTGTTTATTTATCATTTTGACACCAAAAAAACCGAACAAATAACCAATGATATTTATGCCGAAATGCAAGCCGGTTGGTCAAAAGACGGACAAAAAATAATTTTTACTACAGATTATTACTACCTTAAACGTCATTTATACCCGGTTAAATATCATATTGGTATTATCGATGTTACCACGTATCAAAAGTCATATCCTTTGATTTTTCCGGGCGCAAATAACATGAATCCGCAATTCGATCAAAAAGCCGAAAATATATATTTCTTGTCCGATTATGACGGTTTTAGAGATTTGTATCGATTTAATATCAAAGAAAAACAAATATACCGTTTGACCCGATTTTTTACAGGTATATCGGGTATTACCAAATACTCACCTGCTTTCAGTATTAATTTTGCCAAGGATGAAATAGTTTACAATTATTTTGCCAATCACCAATACCAATTGGCACAAGCCCGTATAGATGAATTTTATAATTTGCCCGTTACCGATACCGGTATTCGTATTGAAGCTTCTCTTTTACCTCCCAAAATAGATTTGAATTATAGTTTGGTTGAGCGTTTGCTTCGCAATAAATATAACGATTTAAAAGTAGCAATAGTCGAAAAGCCTTATCGTCCTAAATTCAAACTCGATTATATCAGTAATATAGGGGTGGGTATAGGAACTTCGTCTATGTATGGTACGGGTATGCAAGGGGGAGTTAGTATGATATTCAGTGATATACTGGGACAAAATCAGCTGTATGCTGCCGCCTCTCTTAACGGCGAAGTATATGATTTTGGAGCTTATGCCGCTTATTTTAATCAGAAACATCGTATTGGTTGGGGAGCCAGTTTATCCCATATTCCTTATTCGAGCTACTATCAAGGCGTTATAAGAGATACAATTAATATCAACAATAGAGATATTCCGGTTGATAATTATAAAGTTTATACTATTCGTATGTTTGAAGAAAAAATAGGTTTATATACCAGTTATCCTTTTTCAAAAACTTTGAGAGCCGAATTAGGCGGGTCGCTGGCTCATTATTCTTATCGTATCACCAGCTACAATTATTATTACGACCATTTTGATCCTTATAGCGGTTATGCTTATGGATACTACGGTTATGAAAAAATAAACGAAGATGCTCCCAAAGGTTTTAATTTTCATGAAATAAACACGGCTATTGTTGGAGATAACAGTGTTTTTGGTCTTACGGCACCCATGAAAGGACAGCGTTATCGTATAGGCGTTCAAAAATATTTTGGTAAACAAAATTTAGCTACGTTTACTTTCGATTATCGTAAATATATCTTTTTTAAACCGGTTTCTTTTGCGTTTAGAATAACTCATTACAACCGTTTTGGACCCGATGCACAAAAAACTTATTATGATGAAGGTGGTATTTTGCCTCCCTTGTATTTGGGTTATGATTTTTTTATACGCGGCTATTCTTATTCGGCTATGTTTGAGAGCTCCTTAATTGACCCTTCAAGTTTGTGGTACACCGATTTGATGGGAAGTAAAATGATAGTAAGTAATTTTGAAATACGATTACCTTTTACCGGTCCCGAACGATTGGCGGCTATTAAATCCGGTTTTTTGTTTTCGGACATCAACCTGTTTGTCGATGCCGGTTTGATTTGGAATTCGGGCAATGAACTTTCGCTTCATCGGGTAGATAATGACCGCAATGTTCGATATCCTATAATCAGCACGGGTATTTCGACACGTATCAATTTGTTCGGTCAAATCATTATCCAACCTTATTATGCTTTTCCGTTGAGTTTAAAAACCGGTGGCAAGGGATATTTCGGATTGAGTTTTTTCCCGGGATTTTAATATGAATAATGATGTCCTCCATAAAGATTTACCACCTAATTTAGAAAAATTCTTGCGGGGCACTCCGACCGATTTTATCGTACAAAGTCAAAAGGATTGGTATCGGTTGATTGCTTTGGCGGTTTATTTTGTTGTCTTTTTTACTTTGTATGTTACCGCTTTGGTGTATATGGAATTGGCTCCTATAAATTTGTCGATAGATTTTCATCAAAAATTTTGGCAGGTTGTAACCGGTGGTGTTGTGGCAGGAGCCTTTTTTACAGGCTATGTTTTTAAAAACCGGATAAAAAAATTTATCTATCGAATTTCGTATCTGGAAGAACTTTTTGAAAAATCTCCTATCTTTGCGGGCGACAAAAATCATTTTACGATTTTTTACAAAGGCTATATTACGGCAATCAGGTGGTCTGATATTGTTGATTGTAAAATTTCTTATCCCGGTAATAATAAAGGAGATATAGAAATATTTTTCGATCCCGACCAAACAGTTATCAACCGATATGACAATAAACCCATGCGGTTACAAAGTGTTTTGGCGGAAGATGTAGCCGGTTATTTAGATGTGTGTAAAAAGATTAAAAAAAGAATAACACGTGCTCATGCAACCGATTAATAAAAACAGTTATATTTCAAAACACATACAGTATTTTTTTAACAAGCGATTTTTATCCAAAGGTTTGGGAGTTATAAGTGCCGTGTTGCTGTTGTTGGCTACTCTTATATATTTTTATGCTCCTTTGTTTATAATTGAAATAAAAAATCCTGTAATTGAAACGGCACGCACCTGTTTAACCTCAGAACATATTGAACAAAAAACTGATAATAAGAACCTTATAAATTTTTACTGGCAAGGAACCGGTGAGGTGGAATTAAACGCAGATTTGTATTTTGCCATGCGGCAACCTGCCAAAGCCACGCTAATTTTGTTGCATGGAATTCGTTCGCATAAAGAAACTTGGCAAAATATTGTCCGTTATTTGCAACAACAAGGTTTTAATGCGGTAACCGTCGATTTGCGGGCACACGGCAACAGCAAAGGCGAATATTGCACCTTCGGTTATTATGAGAAACAAGATATTTCGGCACTGATTGATGTATTACAAAAAAGATTTCATATACACACTCCCATAGGTATTTGGGGACATTCGTTGGGTGGTGCTATTGCCGTTCAGTGTTTGGCCGTAGATAAAAGAATACAATTTGGAATTGTAGAAAGTGCCTATGCCGATTTTGCTCAAATCACTCAAAAATACAGTAAAGATTATCTATCGTTTGAAGCTACTTCTTTTAATGAATTTTTGTTGGAAAGAGCCGGCGAAATTGCCCGTTTTAATCCGACGGAAGTTAATCCGCAAGATTATGCTTTTTTTATAACCCAACCCGTATTACTTTTGCATGGCACCGAAGATAAAAAAATCAATCCTGCAAATTCACAAAAAATTTTTGAAGCTTTGCGGAGTTCTCATAAAGAAATAATACAAATTGAAAACGCCAATCATTATGATATTTGGCAAAAAGGCGGAAAAAAACTACATAAAAAAATTGTTGATTTTATTGAAAAAAGTCTTATTGTAAGCTGAAAATCAACTATTTGTTTTCGTCAAAATATCGGTCGTATTTGCTGTAACAATTTAGTAGGGCTTCCAATATTTGCAAATCATTGGCTTTGGTAATAAATTCTTCGGAATAATCGCACATTTCCAATACCAAATAGACATCTTTTTTATCTATTTTTAGCAAACGGGATAAGATTTCGCGGTCAAATTTGTGAGCTAAGATTTCACGCACTTTTTCTTCTTCCTGTATTTTTTTTAATCGTCGCATATCTTTGGCACGTGTGCTAAAAATGTTATAAATCAAATCGACCGGATTTAAAATTTGTTTAAATACGTCATTGATACGTGATAAAGTCGTAGGTTGGGGATTGCCGAACATAGCTGCAATTTTAGGACTGATATCAATGGGCTTTTGAACCGGTATTAAATTAATATCCACCGGTAAGCTGCCGGTAAGTTGTCCTGAACTTACTATGACTTCGTCCAGTACCAAAGGAGCTTCAACCATATAAATGGTTTGATGTTTTTTGAGTTTGTCTTCGGTTACTTTGATATTGACGGTTTTATATCCCATAAATGTTATGATGATGCTGTCATTTACCTTGGCGGGGAGTGCAAACATGCCGTTGTCGTCGGTTGTGGTTCCGCCAAGTGAAGTCAAATTGATAATATTGGCTCCGGTAAGCGGTTGGCGTGTGCCGGCATGTATTATGGTGCCGTTAAAATAATCTTGACCGTAACTTTGAGCCGAGAGGAATAAAAAACTTGCAAAAAATAAAATAAAATTTTTCATAAAAACAAAAAACAACCCTCATATTGCGAGGTTTTATTTGGTAAAAATATGAAATTCATTTTGAATGGTTTTGTCATTATGAAACTTTTAACGAAAAAATCAACTTTTTGTCAAGCAATCAAAACAAATTGGTTTAATTTATTTTGAATAAAAAACAAATTATTATGTATGCTTTGTTTGATAATTTCATTACAAAGAAAATGATACTTTCATTTGGGTTTACAGCCAATCGTTTTTTTATTTATGTCCAAGTAATTTTTGAAAAAGATGACGATTTATTTAACAAACCGTGTTCGTATTCAAACCCCTTGTCGTAATATCTGTTGTGATGTCCTAAATACGGTAAGCTGATCAATGATATAAAGAACAAAAAAATGACAGCTGTTTGTAAGTAAATTTTTAGTTTGGGTTCAACCGGTAACATTTCCACACCTATATAAATTAGTGCAAAAGGCCACAGCCTAAAAATATCACCTATGTCGAAATATACCAAATGGAAATTTCTCAACAAGAATAAAATTCCTAAAATGACAAAAAATACGCCTGTAATGATGTTGTTATTGGTTTTCATAATCTCGAGTTTTTGAGGGTTGATTGTTGAAATATATTGAATTGTTTTTTTGTAATCCGTCATAAATTATAATAATACCTGTTATGATAAGCAACACAGGCCAAAAATCTTCAAAATTGATTTGAGGAAAAAATTCATTGATCAGTAATATAAATCCGATAAGGATAAACATTATGCCGGACCAAAGTTTACCGGTTTCTTTATTTTTCATCGTTATTTGTTTTTATTTTTATTCCTTTTTTGTTGATTTGTATTTCGGCGGTTTTGCCGTTTTTATCATGAGCTTCAATTTTTATGCCGTCAGATTTTATTTGAACCTGAGCTTGTTCGTTGTTTTTGTCATTTGCATTGATGTTTACGGCGTTTTTGTCGGCTTCAATTTGGATGTTTTTGCCGGTTATTTTTATAACCTCACTGTTTGTGGTTTTTATTTCAAAATGAGATATACAATGTATTTTTTGATTGGTGTTTTTTAGCAGTTCGGGATATAGGCAAGGGCTTGATTTGGAATGATAAGCTGCCATAGTGTCCAGTTTAACATATTTGTTTTCGGGCAGGTAAATATGGATAAATATTTTTCTGTCATTTATGCCATTGTTGTTGGGATATGACATTTTTCGAGCAAATACAAAGCGATTGTTAAAACTATCGTTTTTGTAAATATAATCTATTTTTAAGGCATTGGTTCGGGCTTGTCTTCGGCTGTTTCCTTCTGCTGTTTTTTCAATTTCGATATGAAAAAGACTATCGGACGAGGGGTGAATTTTATAGTATATTCTATTGTCGGTTATGCGATTATTAATTGCATCGGGTATAAATTTTGCCGTTTCAATCAACAAAGTGTCTTTATTGTTACTCCAAGCGGTTTTTTCTTTAACCGATTGAATATGTCGGTTGTTCAAATAGGTGTAGGGTGTTTTTTGGCTTACAAAATAAGCAATACTAATAAGCCAAAGCGTTCCGCCAATCAAAAAAACGTTTTTATTGATAGACTTGGCATTGGGAACAATCATTTTTATTCCTAACAAAAACAAAAGAACTGCCGGAAACCCCAAAGTTATGCCCAAAAGCATGTTAAGCCACACCATTGATATACCTATGTCGGTGGTTCTTAGATTATTTTCCAAGACTAAATTTATACCGAAAAAGGGACCTAAACCAAGCACGGAAACAATTAACCCCAGTAGCATACTTCCTGCTATTAAAACGATGAATAATCCGAGTATTTTTAAAACAATTTTTCCGGCTTCACCGGTGGTTTGCTCTACGGTTTCACCTATTTTGACTTTTTTTTTTGTTTGTTCTTCTTCGGTTGAAATTTGTTCGACAATATTGTCCACATTAATATTTTCTCCTTTCATTTTAAGTTTGTCCGAGGCGGTTTTGGCTTTGGGTATAATAATCCAAAGCAAAAGATATATCAGTATAAAACTACCGTGCGTTACAAACAATAAAACGACGAACAAAAGTCGCATAATGCTGATGTCAATACCAACATAATGTGCCAAACCGGCGGCTATTCCACCCAAAACCGATTTATCCATATCTCTAAATAGGGCTTTTTTTATCTTTTTTTGGTAAGATTTGTGTTCGGTTTCGGCAACTTCAAAATCTTCCGGTTGTCCCATAACCGATATTATTTCATCGATGTTTTGAGTATTGATAACTTGTTGCGGGTGATTTTGTATTTGAAGCAATAATTCTGCAATACGGGCTTCTATTTCGTGCATGACTTCGTCTGTATCTTCGGTTCCTGTAAGTGATTGACGCACCGATTTTAAATATTTTTTTAATTTTTCATAAGCATCTTCTTCAACGTGAAAAAGAATACCTGCCAAACTTATATCTATGGTTTTTTTCATCGATTTGGTTTTTTGTGATTGTTTTGGTTGATATGATTGACGGCACTAACCAATTCTTGCCAAGAATGGTGCATGCGTTCCAAAATTTTTTGTCCTTCGGTAGTAAGCACATAATATTTGCGAGGCGGTCCCGCTTTTGATTCTTCCCACCGGTAGCTGAGGTAACCCGAATTTTTGAGGCGAGTAAGCAAAGGATAAACCGTTCCTTCCACAACTATCATTTTGGCATCTTTAAGTTCTTGCAAAATATCCGATGTATATGCCGCCTCTTTTTGACTCAAAATATTGAGAATACAATATTCGAGCACTCCTTTACGCATTTGCGATTTGATATTTTCAATTTTCATTATAATTATTTTATCAATCTGATACTGAGTGGATAACGATATATTTCGCCATTGCCGGCTTTGATAGCCGCTACGATAACCAATATCAACCGAATCAAAGCCAACAAACCGAGTGCTCCCGCCAATAACCAAACACCCGGAAGTGCCAAAATTATCAGTAACGGGTCTTCGGCTTCCGTAGCAGCCATACCGGTTAATGAACCGACAAATAGGATAATACCTGTAACTACAATTAATATTTGATAAATAAGTATGCTTAAATTGAAATTTAAAGCCTCCTTACCGTGCGTATCGATATATTGACTTTGATCTCGCCAGATTAACCAAAAAATCAGCGGTCCCAATAAACTTCCGAAAGGAACGCCTATGTAGGACGACAAAGCACTGACGTGAACCAAGACGGCATGCGATGTTTCCTCGGGTTTTAAACTGCCGATCGTATTGTTGTTGATAAGCGTATTCATGCTATTCATATTTTTTGTTAGTTATCATAAAGACGAATCAATTGCAACTTTGTTACGCCTACAAATATACAATAAAAAGTAATATGTTATGCATAGTAGTTAAAAATATTTTGGTTCTACTGTTTTTTTAGCGAAAAAATTATGATGGCCCGAAGTTTCGAAATGAACCGATGTACCGAAGTTTCGAGTGATGTTTTTTGAAATAATCATTAAAACGGACAAACTGCACCTGCCAAAGTTTGTCGTCGGGAACGGGGCACAGCGATGTCGTGTCATTTTGAACGGAGCGAAGCGAAGTGAAGAATCTAATTCAATAAGCCGACATAAAACCAAAGATTGCCACGGTGCTCGTGCCTTACCCCTCGCAATGACAATGCACTGTTAATCAAAATATTATGTAATGAATAATGTCATTTCGAACGAAGTGAGAAATCTTTTATATATACCATAAGATTCCTCAGTCGTTGCACTCCTTCGGAATAACTGATAATTCAATCTTTTGAGACAGTCTTTACTGCGTTTTTCTCCTTGACCAAACCAAATTTTGGACTATTTTATAAATCGATTTGGTATAAAAAGAAGTATAATTTACAATATATAAATAAAAAAGAATTATTTTTACAAAAAAATGAGCATGAAATTTACTCCCAAACATATCAATCGTTTTTTGTTGTATAAATTACCGAGCGCATGGGTAAGCGGTATTCGTTTAAAAAGTATATCCGACAAAAGTGCTGAGGTTATGGCACGTCATCGTTGGATTAATCAAAATCCGTTTCGGTCAATGTATTTTGCCGTATTAGCCATGGGTGCGGAACTTTCGACCGGTATTTTGGTCATGAAAAAAATACAAAACAGCGGCAAAAATATTTCGATGTTGGTAACGGGTGTGCAAGGTGAATTTTACAAAAAAGCACGCGGAAAAATCCGGTTTGTATGTGAACAGGGTGATTTAATCGATGCTCAAATTGATAAAACCGTACAAACAGGCAACGGAGTGCACTTTGATTTGGTTTCAAAGGCTTATGACGAGCAAAATGACGAAGTATGTCGGTTTGTTTTTAGATGGAGTGTTAAACTGAAATCTTAATCAGGTTAAATTGTATAAAAAAATCATTGTTCATTTTTATTTTCAATAAAAATGAACTAATGACAAAAAGCTTAGATTTAATACGCTGTATTGTAATGATTTGGCATGTTAGTTTGTAACTTTGGTAAACATCGTGTTACCGCTTGATTTGACTTCCTCCATACTGTTAGGTGATATTTTTACGAATTCATATATCAATACTTTGTCATTGTTTTGTAATTTATAAATTTTGTAGTAGTTATCGGTGCTTTCATCGTCCAAATTGATATTGTCATTGTCTTTATATAATTCTGCCATACATTGAAAATTGCCGACCCCTAAAAAAGTTTTGCAAAAATCGTGTTCTTTGAATTCGTAAACCGTATTGTCAGTGTTAGTCCATTTGCCTATAATCCATGACGGAGGTGTTAGTTGAGGCGGGTCTTCTTTCTTTTCTTCTTCTTTTTTGCAGGCTAAAATACCAAGACTTAACAGTAATATCAGGGCTATTTTTTTCATATCTTAATTGTTTTGAAACAAAAATAATTATTTTTTTTAGAAAAACGTTGATAATGAATTATTATTTTTGACCAAAGATATTTTATGAAGTTTGTCAGTGAGTTGTTCAACAATTTGTTTAAACCGGCAGCCGCCATAATGTTTTTTTAATTATTAAAATTGTTATTTTTTATTATTTTTTTGGAAAAAACTTAGTTTTTAATGAGAGCCGGACCAATGAGGCGGTTCAACCCAATAAAGTTGTTTCAAAACTTTGAGAAGCATAATTAGATATGCAAAAAATTAGCTTATTGTTTAAAATAAAAATGTAAAAAAAATCATTTATTGCCGTCAAAAATTTCCTTATCTTTAAGCACTTGTAAAAAATATTCATTATGCAAAAAATACTTTTAGGAAATGAGGCAATTGCCCAAGGAGCCATTGATGCCGGTTTGTCCGGGGCTTATGGTTATCCGGGGACACCTTCTACGGAAATTATAGAATATATCACGGCAAGTCAAGAAGCCAAAAACGGCGATATAAAAGCGCATTGGTCCACCAATGAAAAGGTAGCCATGGAAGAAGCCTTAGGTATGTCGTATGCCGGAAAACGAGCTATGGTTACCATGAAACATGTCGGGCTTAATGTGGCTGCCGATGCCTTTATCAATATGGCTATTTCGGGTATCAACGGCGGATTGGTGGTGGTGGTTGCCGATGACCCTTCGCAACATTCTTCGCAAAATGAACAAGACAGCCGTTTTTACGGCAAATTTGCTATGTTGCCTATCTTGGAACCGAGCAATCAACAAGAAGCTTATGATATGATGGCGTATGCTTTTGAACTTTCCGAAAAAACCAAATTACCGGTTCTTTTTCGTTCGGTAACCCGTTTGTCGCATTCGCGAGCCAATGTCGAAGTAAAAGACAAACAAGCCCAAAATCCGTTGCAGTTGGTTGATGATACCAAACGATTTGCCTTGATACCTTCGTTTGCCAAATTGCAATACAAAGCTTTGATAGACAAACAAAAGGATTTGGAACAAATTGCCGAACAATCGCCCTGGAACTATTACAAGGAAGGTAAAGATACAAGTTTGGGAATTATTGCTTCGGGTGTAGCGGTCAATTATTTGTTGGAGAATTTTCCGAAAGATTTACCTTTTGATTTGTTAAAAGTCTCCCATTATCCCTTACCGAGAAAACAAGTGGCAAAAATGTTTGACCGGGTAGCTAAAATTTTGGTTTTGGAAGACGGCTATCCCTTTATTGAAGAAATGATAGGCGATTATTTGGGACGCGAACAAAAAGTCAAAGGACGATTGACCGGTGATTTACCGCGCACCGGCGAACTCAATCCCAACAAAGTAGCTGTTGCTTTGGGTTTGGAAGAAGAAATTAATTCTGATATTCCCGAAATTGTATCTGCCCGTCCCCCACAGCTCTGCCCGGGTTGCGGACATATCGATTTGTATGAAGAACTCAACGATATTATACCCGAGATAGGAGATAACAGAGTGTTCTCCGATATAGGTTGTTATTCGTTGGGTGTCTTGGAACCTTATGACAGTATCGATACGCTGATAGATATGGGTGCTTCCATACCTATGGCAAAAGGAGCCGCCGATGCAGGACTGTTACCTGCTATTGCCGTTATTGGCGATTCAACTTTTACACATTCGGGTATGACCGGGTTACTCAGTGCCGTGTGGGATAATTCGCCTATAACGGTCATTATTTCGGACAATTCGGCTGTTGCCATGACAGGTGCACAACCTTCTGCGGCAATGGGACGATTGTATGACATAGCCAAAGGCTTGGGAGTAGCCGAAGAACATATCAAAATAATTATACCTTTGAAAAAGTACCATGACAAAAATGTTGAAATCATCAAAAACGAATTGGCGTATAATGGTGTCTCGCTGATAATAGCCCAACGCCCTTGTGTAACCATGTCAAATGAAAAGAAAGATTTAGCTCGTAAGTTCAACACTTTTGAACCCAGTTATTAATTAATATTAAAAATCAAGAATGAAGAATAAATACCACAAACTATGCACTATGCACTATGCACTAAACACTATGCACTAAACACTATGCACTAAACACTAAACACTTGAATTACGAATTACAAATTACAAATGAAAAATTTAATACAACACACTACGCACTACGAACTAAACACTATGCACTATGAACTATGAACTATGCACTAAACACTAAACACTTGAATTACGAATTACAAATTACAAATGAAAAATTTAATACTACACACTACGCACTATGCACTAAACACTATGAACAAAACACTACGAACTAAACACTAAACA
>Ga0256834_1001070_pt1 | contig 19067 bp, 13 predicted proteins | sample 4281140metaG_FD_190536 | JGI IMG/M metagenome (GOLD analysis project Ga0256834, IMG submission 190536) | Hydrothermal vent microbial communities from East Pacific Rise, Pacific Ocean - 4281-140 | ecosystem: Environmental > Aquatic > Marine > Hydrothermal vents | place: Pacific Ocean: East...
ACGGTATGACCATAGTGCCTCTGCGCATGTTTATTACCGATAAAGGCTGGGCCAAATTGGAAATAGGGCTGGCTCGAGGTCGTAAAAACTACGATAAACGACATTTGCTCAAAGAACGTGATATCAAACGGCAATTGGATCAGGTTCGTAAAGATTACCGATAATAATAGTTATATTTTTTCAGGCACTAATTTGATAAAACGACCAATAGAAAGAATAGTTATTAAACCAATCGTTATACCAATATCAACCGAACAGCATTCGATTCTAATTGGCGTATATCATGCTCTTTAATGTTTTTGTCGGTTACTAATATATCAATTGCTTCAATATCATTAATTTTGACAAAACTCTTTTTATAAAACTTACTTGAATCTGCAACAACAATAACCTGTTGGGCAATTTTCATCATGTTTCTACTCAATGATGCTTCTGCTATACTCGGTGTAAAAAGTCCTTTGGATGAGTCTATACTGTCTACTCCAATAAATGCAATATCGCAATTAAACGAGGCAATATTGCTCTCGGTCAAACTACCCTTTAACGACTTCATTTGTCCTCTTAAAACACCACCGGGCATAATAACTTCAATTCCTTCATTTTCAGCCAAAATATAAGCAATAGGCAAACTATTAGTTATAACCTTTAAATCTTTTTTATCCTTTAAATGCTTTGCAACTTCTATAGTAGTAGAACCAGAATCCATAATAATAGTATTACCGTTTTTAACAAATTTAGCTGCTTGCAAGCCAATTCTATTTTTTTCTTTTTGATGTCTTTTTATACGCTCATTCAAATCCAAATCAAAACTGATAGGTTGATTTTTTATAGCACCTCCATGACTTCTTATTAACAAACCCTTCTTTTCTAAATAAGATAAATCATTTCTAATCGATACTTCACTTACTTTAAAATAGTTACTTAAAAATTGAACCGAAACTTCTCCTTTATCATTTAACATATTTAAAATTTCGGTTCTTCTATGTAAAGATTTTTTTGACATAATATAGTTAATATTGATTTTTCAGTAACAAAGTTACAAAATACATTTTTGTGAAATTGATAAAAAAATAAAAAAAATGACAAAAATTTCTTTTTTCTTTCATTTATTCTTATATATTTGTCATGTAAGACAAAACGAAAGGTTTTGAAAGATAATTAATTTTCACATAAAAATAATATGTTTACATTAAAAGAAATACTGCAACAGCCTCAATTATGGAATGAAATCTGGGAACTTGTATATCGAAATAAACAAGAAATCATAGATTTTTTAAGACCATATAACAACTATGATGTAATCTTTACAGGAGCAGGGTCTTCCTATTTTATTGGTGAGATTGTAGCACCCATTTTTCAAAAAGATACCGGCCATAGCGCAAGAGCAATTTCTTCAACTGAAATTGTAACCCACCCTTATCATTATATCAATCCAAATAAAAACATTTTATTGGTGTCTTTTGCACGTTCCGGTGATAGTCCTGAAAGTTTTGCCGCAATACAATTGGCCAAAAAGATTTCTTCAAATCTAAAAAGCTTGGTTATTACTTGTAATGCCAAAGGGCATTTAGCACAAATCGAAAATGACAGCAATAATTATAAAATCATTTTACCTGAAAAAGCCAATGACAAAAGCTTAGCTATGACCAGTAGCGTAACCGGAATGGCCCTCACTGCCCTATTACTAGGACGTATTCATCATTTAGACAACGAAAAGATTAAAATAAAAACCGCAGCCAAATCTGTTAAAGAGTTCATATATTTATATGATAAATCATTACAAAAAATAGCTACCAATGATTTTTCCCGTGCAGTATTCTTAGGATCAGGTTCCATGATTGGTGTAGCACGTGAATCACATCTAAAATTACAAGAATTAACCGATGGATCAATTATTTCCAAATTTGACTCATTTCTAGGGTTTAGACATGGACCTAAAGCAGTGGTTAATAATAAAACTTTAATTGTTTACTTTATTACCAACGATCCCTATGTGCGACAGTATGAATTTGATTTAATAAAATCTATCAAACAAAATCAAAGAACCGGTTTAAGTATCGCTATTTACAACCAAGACATCCCTAAATATATAAAAAATAGTATCGATGTAGGCTATCAAATTCAATCCGATTCAAACCAAATTAATGAAGCCTATTGGACATTGAGCAGTTTAGTTGTTGCACAACTATTAGCCACATATAAATCAATAGAGCTTGGATACAATCCCGATTCTCCTTCTATATCAGGCTCAATTCACAGAGTTGTACAAGGCGTCACTATTTACGAACATCAAAAATAAACCAATGAATAAAGCATTAAGAAATAAAATCTTAAAACAAAACAAAGCCTTAGTTGACTATATACTTGAACGTATTGATGAACTGCACAAACAAGGCGATAAACCAAGAACCATTTTTGCCGCTTGTCCAAACTCAATTGCAGTTATCAAAGCCTCATTACGTAGTGCCAAACGTTGCAATGCACCAATTAAATTTGCAGCAACCCTCAACCAAGTTGATTTAGATGGCGGTTATACCGGCATGACACAAGCACAGTTTGTTAAAATCATACGTCAAGAAGCTAAAAAAATTAATTATAACGGGCCTGTCATGATAGCTGTTGACCACGGCGGTCCTTGGTTAAAGGACAAACACCGCAAAGATAATTTAAGTTACGATGAAGCAATGGAAAGTGTCAAAAAATCATTTGAAGCTTCTATCATTGCCGGATATGATTTATTACACGTAGACCCGACCATTGATATCAGACTTGGTAAAGACGAAGTCATTGATATAGATGTAGTTGCCGAAAGAACTATTGAATTGATTGTGGCAGCCGAAAAATTTAGAACGGAAAATAATTACCCCCCGATTGCCTATGAAGTAGGTACTGAAGAGGTACACGGCGGACTTGCAAATTATCAAGTCTTTGAACGATTTTTAAAATTACTAAAAAAAGGACTGGCAGAAAACGGATTAAAAGATATTTTTCCGAGTTTGGTTGTCGCCAAAGTTGGCACCGATTTGCACACCACATTATTTGACAAAAAGGTAGCCAAGGAAGTAACGGCAATTTGTCGCAATTATGGTAGTGTTATCAAAGGACATTATTCAGATAATGTTGATAATCCTGCTGATTATCCTTTATCCGGAATGGGTGGTGCTAATGTGGGACCCGAATTTACCGAAAAGGAATATGAAGCTTTGATGGAATTAGCTGATTTAGAAGAAACATTCTATAATAAGGGATTAATAGTCAAAAAATCCCATATAAAAAAAGTTTTATGGGCAAATGTTATAGCATCTAACAGATGGCAAAAATGGTTGAACGCTAGTGAAAATCCAAATGATTTTTATGCCAATTCCCCGGAACGACAAGAATGGTTAATTAAAACCGGTTGCCGGTATATTTGGGAAAATGCTGAAGTAATTGCTGCTCGTAAACTTTTATATGATAACTTGAACAATCAAAATATTGATGCTGAACACATTGTTTTATCCAAAATAGAACAAGCTATGGATAAATATTTTTATAGCTTTAACTTAGTTAATTTAAATGATAAATTATAATTAAATGAAACCCAATAAAAAATATGATGTATTAGTGGTAGGCGAACTCAATGTTGACCTGATTTTATACGATATTAAAAAAAATATTTCTTTAGGTAAAGAAATATTTGCTAAAGATATGGTTTTGACCTTAGGCAGCAGTTCTGCCATTTTAGCTAACAATCTGAGTATCTGGGGAGCTAAAGTTGCTTTTTTAGGAAAAATAGGAAAAGATGTCTTTTCTAAAATTGTGCTTCAAACCTTACAAAAATCCAATGTAAGCACCGAACATATTATTATCTCTGAAAATAGTAAAACAGGAGCTACCATTGCGCTAAGTTATGGCAACGAACGTGCCATGGTAACCTACCCCGGCGCAATGTCTGAGCTGTTCGAAAAGGATATTACCGATAAGGTGTTAACACAAGCTAAACACCTGCATATCAGTTCAATATTTATGCAAGAAGCATTATTAAACGATGTGGCAAAGTTATATCATAGAGCCAAAAAATTGGGATTGACAACTTCATTAGACACACAATGGGATCCATTTGAAAAGTGGAATGTCAATTTTAAAGAAATACTACCTTTTGTTGATGTTTTCCTTCCCAATAAAGAAGAGTTTTTAGAAATAACGCAAACTCAAACCATCTATGAAGGTTATCAAAAAATTAAAGACTATTCGAATATTGTTGTAGTAAAAGATTCGACTAACGGATCTTATTTGTTTTCAAAAAATTTTGAAATACATCAACCGGCATTTGTAATGGACACCATCATAGATGCCATAGGCGCTGGTGATAGTTACAATGCCGGATTTTTAAAAGAATTTATTATAGGAAGCGATTTAAAAACCTGTATGATGGAAGGCACTTTATCAGGAGCAATAAATACTCAAGGAAAAGGTGGAACCGGAGCTTTTAAAAACAAAGAAAAAGTTGAAACCCTAAAAAAGAAAATATTAAATGAAAGATAAATACACTATGGTTCAAAAATTTAGAATCATTAACAATGAAAGAAGTGCTATTTTGGCAACTAATTTTTACAACTTTGAAACCCTTAAAGGTGTCTTATTGGCTGCCAAACAAACAAAAAGCCCAATCATATTACAACTGACACAAAGTTCCATTGAATATATGGGTTTGGAAAATTCCTTTAATATGGCACAAACTGCCATTAAAACATTTGGTGTTGAAGCATGGATACATTTAGACCATGGTGGTAGTGTCGATTTAGCTAAAAAATGTCTGGACATAGGTTTTGATTCCGTTATGTATGACGGTAGTGAATTGCCCTTGGAAGAAAATATCAAAAACACAAAAGAAGTTGTTGACTACGCCAAAAAATTTGGTGCCAATGTAGAAGCTGAATTGGGTTACATCGCTAAATTAGGGCAAGATAAAGATATAACCGGTTATACTGAAGTTGATAGTGCCATTCGGTTTGTACAAGAAACAAATGTCAACACATTGGCAGTTGCCATTGGAACAGCACATGGATTTTACAAAGAAAAACCCAAGTTAGATTTTGAACGACTGGCTGCAATAAAAAAGGCTGTCAAAATTCCGTTAGTGCTTCATGGAGGCTCTGGTATTTCCGATATTGATTTAAAGAAATCTGTTGAAAATGGAATCTGCAAAATAAATGTAGCCACCGAAATTAAAAATGTTTTTACGCAAACATTAAAAGAAGAACTTAACAAATCTCAGGAAATTGATTTACGCAAAACATTTCCTAAGGCAACAAAAGCTGTAACTGATTTGATAGTAAAAAAAATTATGACCATAAAAAAATAAAATTATTAATATAAATCAGTATGTTATGAAAAATAAAATGAAAAATTATCTCATGCTTATTTTTATAAGCTTTATCACAACTACTTTTGCACAGGTTAAAGGTGTAGTTGTCGATGAAAACAATGAACCTATTCCGGGTGTAAATATTATAATATCCAACACAAACAAAGGCACTACCACTGATTTTGACGGAAAATTTAATATTGCAAACGTACAAGTAAATGATGTCCTTGAATTTAGCTTTTTAGGATATAAAACTCAAAAAGTTAAAATAGATATTATACCAAAAGTTATTAAAATTAAAATGATACCGGCATCTGAAAAAATGGATCAAATTGTATTGGTAGGTTATTCCAGCAAAAAGAGATCGGAACTCTCAAGTGCGGTTGTAAATTTAAAGAGTAAAGAATTACTCGACATACCTTCCAATGATGTCGGAAGTCTATTACAAGGCAAAGTTGCCGGAGTGCAAGTCATTCAAAGCACAGGAGAACCCGGTGCCGCGTCACAAGTGCGAATTAGGGGAATTTCCAGTATCAGCAGTGAAGATGCCGAACCTCTATATGTTGTTGATGGCATCATCGGTGGTTCTTTTGATCCCAATGATATTGCTTCGGTAACTGTGTTAAAAGACGCCGGCACAACAGCTATGTATGGTTCAAGAGCTAATAACGGAGTTATTATTATTCAAACCAAATCGGGTAAAGTTGGCAAAACCATTTTTGAGTTTAAATCGGATACCGGATTAAAATTTGCCGATCACGGTAATGTTACTATGATGAACGGGACAGAATTTTATAATTGGAGTGCGGAACTATACAGAGATCCTAACAATCACCAAATAGACAAAATCCGTTTCTTTAATGATTATCCTCGAGAACTCAGCAATAAAAACTTTGATTGGGTCGGCAATGCTTTTAAACCGGCATATTTTCAAAAATATTATTTATCCGCCAAAGGTGGCAATAATAAATTGTCTTACTACATAAGCGGTTCGTATAACAATGATAAAGGAACCTTTATGAACACTAATTACCAAGCGATAAGTTTTAGAACCAATACCGTTTATAAATTCAACGACCGCATACAAATGAAAAACAATGTAAGCATCAATACAAGTAACGGCAACTCTTACGATTATATGGACATGCTTTATTCATACTTAGGAGTGCCGTGGGACAATCCCTTTGATGCAAACGGTAACCCGAAATATATAGACGGAAACACATCTAATTGGATTTCACGAGACCATATCAATCCATTTCATAATGTAGAAAATTCAACCCACAATTATAACGGATTTGGCGCTTCTTACGACATGAGTATTAACTTTAAAATTAATAACTGGCTGACTTTTAGAACCACCAACCGGTTAAGTATGTATACAGACAAAGGTCATAATTTTGTTTCGGCATTGGCTGCCGGAACTTATCATGATAAAGGTTATTTAAATGATGAAAAGAATTTGGGTTATGAAGGTATAACAACCAATATTTTTGACCTAAAAAAATCGTTTGGTGACCATAATTTAACAGGACTTATCGGATACGAATACTCAAAAAATTATTGGGAAACATCCTTTATAGAAGGAACAGGATTGCCGGTAGGACTTGAGGTACCGTCTGCCATTTCAACGGTTTCTAAAGTAGGTGGTTCTGACGGAACAGGTGCAATGGAATCAATGCTCTCTCAAATCAATTATAATTATAAAAACAAATATTTCTTAACCGCTTCATATAGAATTGATGCTGCTTCCAACTTTCCAAAAAATAATCGGGTTGCACATTTTCCCGGCATATCTGTTTCTTGGCTCGTGAATAAAGAAACTTTTTTAGATAAAAAATGGTTAGATTTATTAAGACTTAGAGTTAGTTTTGGTATTACCGGAGATCCTAACATAGGAGAACATCAATATTTGGGATTGTTTAATATTGATTCTCACTACAATGGCAATTCTGCCGCAATACCATATCAACTTGAAAATTTGAACCTGACTTGGGAGAAAAAACAACAATTAAATTTTGGTATTGATTTAGGTATCTCAAAAATAGTGGATTTTAGTTTTGACATATACCAAAATACCACCAAAGATTTGATTCTAAGAATTCCACAACCATTATCACAAGGTTTTGAATACAGATATGAAAATCGTGGAGAAATCTTAAACAACGGTATCGAAATCAGTTTATCTACCAAAAATATCAACAAAAAAAATATAAAATGGACAACCAGTTTTAACTTGTCTAAAAATACAAATACATTGTCTAACATTGGCGACTCGTTCCAAATGACCATAAATGGTATATCACAAATTTATGAAGACGGTGCCGAACTTTACACTTTCTATCTACCCAAATGGCTTGGAGTAAACAGTGATACAGGTGCACCACAATGGGAAAAAGTAACTTATGATAATCAAGGCAAGGTTATTGCCCGCACTGCAACTTCGGACTATAGCGAAGCTACTTATCAAAAGGTAGGACATGCCCTAGCCGATTTTACCGGTGGTTTTACTTCTAATTTACAAATTTACAATTTTACATTTTATGCTAACTTATCGTATCAGTATGGCAATGACATTTATAATTTTACACGTACTTTTATGGATAATGACGGGCACGAACCTTATTACAACAATATGTTACCGGCACCAGGGTCATCAAGATGGGAAAAGCCCGGTGATAATGCTACGCATCCCAGTATGCAAAACAATGCTTTATCTAAAGAACCTTCGTCAAGATATTTGGAAAAGGGAAACTTCTTAAAAATAAGAACACTTAGCTTAAAATATGATTTTAATAAAAATGTCGCTGCAAAATTACATCTCAAAGCACTTAGCCTTGGTATAACAGCTAATAATTTATTTACCTTCACAAATTATTGGGGACAAGATCCTGAAACCAATATTAACAGAAATGATTGGGCAATGCCGGGAGTTTCCGACTTTAAATATCCCAATAACAAACAATTTTTGTTGAACTTAAATGTCAAATTTTAAAACTATTTTATTATGAAACAATATATTCTATTATTACTTTTAATCGGTTTGACCATCTCTTGTGCCAAACTCGATTATCCACCAAGTGACAGTCTAACAACTGAAGAGTTGTTAAATACACCCAATGGTCTGGAAATTATCACTAATGGCAATTATTCTTTGTTTAAAGACGGAATAGAATTCAATGGTGTACTTGATGATAATAACAGCTATTTACGTCAATATTTTCAAATGTCTGATTTTGCCGCTGATGATATTGTTTGTGGACAAGTTACAGAAGACCCTCTATACTATAGTTTTACTTATACACATTCACCCAGCCAGGCAAATGCACGTTATTTTTGGTATGCTTCTTATAAAATTATAAGTGGTGCCAATACCGTTATCAACTATTTAGAAAATAAATCCAATTTAAACGATAACGAAAAACAATTTTTAGGAGAAAACTATTTTTTAAGAGGTTTTGTAACATTTAGTTTGGTTAAATTTTATGCTTACCAATACAATATTGGTGACCCTAACGCCAATTTGGGTGTTGTATTAAGACTCTCAACATCCGAACCCAAAGAAAAATCAAGATCCAGTGTTGCAGAAACTTACAGTCAAGTTATTGAAGACCTGACTACGGCAGCCAATCTGATGAATACATCGCGAGGAAAAGAATATGCATCAAAAGAAGCTGCTTGGGCATTACTTTCAAGAGTTTATCTTTATATGAACAATTACAATAAAGTTATAGAATATGCCGATAGAGTTATCAATTCCGGAATTTTCAATTTGGAAACATCAGCTAATTTTCCCAATTACTATACCAACACCTTAGGCAGTAACGAAACAATCTGGGCTATTGCCTTTACACCCGCTGATAATAAAGGTAAATTTGGCTCTATTGCCTCAATGATATACAGTGACGGTAATTCGGGCTGGGGCGAAGAATTTGCCACTTACGATTATATGGACTTATTAAGCAATAATGACGTAAGAAAATCATTGATTGAGCCAAAATTAGATGCCAGTGGTGATGTTGAACTAAAAAATGGTTTGGAAATATATTATATTAAAAAATTTAGTTACCAAGACGGCGATCCCAATCTAAGTTCACCGGTTATGCTAAGGTTGGCTGAAGTATATCTAAACAGAGCTGAAGCCAAAGCACAACTAAATGATGAAGCAGGCGCTTTAAGTGACATCAATCATATACGTGAAAACCGGGGACTTGCCAACGAATTAATCACAGCTGTGCCAGCAGGCGAAACCATTGTAGATGTAGTACTTAGAGAACGCCGGTTGGAACTTGCCTTTGAGGGACACCGCTTATTTGACCTATTAAGAAATCATCAAAATATTGTGCGTCATTATTGGGGCTATCATATTCCCGGCCTTAATATTGGCGACATTGATCTTGATAATCCACCAACCAGTGGTTATGACAATTTGGATATAAACTATGATTCCCCAAGAGTATTATATTATATTCCGATTGATGAAATTTTAACTAATTCACTTTGTGAACAAAATCAATAAAAAAATTTTAGTAAAATGAAAAATATCATAATTAAAACATTAAGTATCAGTCTTTTCTTAGCAATCTTATTTAGTTGCGAAAAAAAAGAAGATATAGAATCCATCGCTAACACGGATGTGTTGTTTTCATACGAAACAGACAATTATCATGTTGATTTTACCAATGAATCAACCATTTCGGGAACTTATTTATGGGATTTTGGAGATGGCAGTACTGCTACTGACGAAAATCCTAGCCACGACTATGCACATAAAGGAGAATATTATGTAACCTTAACGGTAACTACTTCTGATGGAAATGAAAAAAGTATTTGGACAAAACTAAAAGTAGATAAAAGTTCTGATATTGACTTAAATGATAATTCGTTTGCAGACTGGGCTAATATTGCACCGGCTTATACTCCAAACCCTGAACACGAAAGTGGTATAGTCCAAGAGTTTAAATATGACTATGACAGTGATTATATATATATGTATTTAAAGGTTGACACCCCATCGCCTACGGACTATCAAATATTCGATATGCTTATTGATATCGACCCGGATGCTACACCCCCTACCGGTTTTGCTTACAATATCTGGCCTTTATTTGGCGGTGGTGAAATTTTAATAGAAAATGGTTTTTCTGCAGATAGAGTAGGAAATGAAGATTATTTTATGGATTTTGCCACATACGATCCTTCAGGAACCGACTGGGATACCCAATGGATTTATGATGAAAACAATACTTCCGGAGCACAAATTGACGGAACCTATTTGGTAAACGGAAGTATCATAGAAATAGAATTTGCTATTTCCAGAACAAATATTCCAGGCTTAGTAGGAAAAGATCAAATTAAAATTGCTGCTTGGACCAGTAATCCGGATTGGGATGAAAATGGTTGGATTCCCGGTAAGATGCCTGACAATGCAACCTCAACCACCCCGCTGGCAGACGGTTTAATTATTAACATGCAATAAAAATAAAATTAATACCCCGTACACTATGGAACACAAAAATCATAAATGGCTCATCTATGCTTTAACAACCGTTTTACTTTGGGGCGTTTGGGGGGCCTTTACCGAAATTCCCGAAAAAAACGGTTTTCCGGGCACACTTATTTTTGCAGTTTGGGCAGTTACCATGCTGGTACCCGCTTTTTTTACTTTAAAAAAAGTCAATTGGAAAATTGAACATAATCAAAAAGCCATAGTGTACGGGATGTTAATTGGTTTATTAGGCGCCGGTGGCCAATTAATTCTATTTACGGGCGCAATTAAAAACGGTCCGGCATATCTTATTTTTCCCATTATTTCTTTATCGCCGGTCGTTACCATTTTGCTCTCATTATTACTCTTAGGCGAATCTGCCTCCAAAAGAGCTTGGATAGGTATAATTTTGGCTATCTTAGCCATTCCACTACTCTCCTATCAAGACGAACACAGCAGTATTAAAGGATACTTATGGCTTTGGTATGCTCTACTTGTTTTTGCTGCTTGGGGCTTACAAGCATTTTTTATGAAAAAAGCTAATAATATTATGAAAGCCGAGAGTATTTTCGCTTATATGACTATATCCGGTCTTTTACTAATACCTGTTGTGCTTTATATGACTGATTTTTCAAAACCTATAAATATGGGATTAAAAGGACCTTACTTAGCATTTGGTATTCAGCTACTCAATTCTATTGGGGCTCTGACTATTGTTTTTGCTTTCCGCTACGGAAAAGCCATTATTGTCAGCCCAGTTACCAATGCTGCTGCCCCGGTGATAACCATTATATTATCATTAGTATTATACAGTTTTATACCTCACCCGATGATTATAGCAGGTATGGTATTGGCTATTTTTTCAACCATATTATTGGCAAACGAATGATGGTAAAAAAAACAATTTTCATATTATCCATTTTCAGCCTGCTTATTGCAGCTTGCAAGCAAAACAATCAAATTGAAGCGCAAATCGTTTTTCAAAACAAAGACCTAAAAATAAGTGTTGATAAACAATTGCACTTCAATCTGAATTATAAGCATAAAAAAATACCATTTCAAACCGGAGTGTTAATTACTGAAAATCAACATATAAAAAATTTCAAATGGGTCTCCATATCAAAAAATTTAAAACATGACAGTATTGGAAAATATACCGAAATCAAAATAAAAGCAAAGGATGTTCAACAACAAATAGCAAAACAAATACGTTTAAAAATTTATCAAAACAAACCGAAACTTATTATTGTAAATCAGGAGTTTAAAAATATTTCCAACGACACTATTCTCATAACCGGATGGAATGCCTTATCGGTAAAAATTCCGCAACCAAAAGATAGTTTATTTTGGTCGTTTAACGGTTCATCGTCCGAAGATAGAAGTGATTGGATATTACCTGTGAAAAAAGGTTTTTATAAAGAAAATTATCTCGGAATGAACAATAGTGACTACGGAGGTGGAATACCTGTTTCAGCCCTATGGCGAAAAGATTTTGGCGTAGCCGTTGGACACACTTCTCTTACACCCGAGTTAGTCTCACTTCCTATCAAATATGCTAAAAACAATAACAAAGCCGAATTAAGTATCAATAAAAAATTATTAGATACAGAATTACTTGCGCCCAATCAAAAAATTGATTTATTAGAAACTTTTATAGATGTTTACCATGGTGATTGCTTTAAACCATTGCAAGATTTTTCGAAATATATGAAAGAAAAAGGATTGCAATTTGCCCCAACAGAAGAAAGTGCATTTGAACCTATTTGGTGTGCCTGGGGATACGAACGCAATTTTACCATAGACGAAATCATTAATACGCTTCCAAAAGTTAAGGAATTAGGTTTTAAATGGGTGGTTATTGATGATGGCTATCAAATAGAAGAAGGTAATTGGCATGTCAATCAAAAAACTTTTCCTAAGGGTGATCAACAAATGAAGGAACTAGTAGATAAAATTCACAGTTACGGACTAAAAGCCAAAATATGGTGGACTCCCTTAGCTATTGACATGCTCTCTCCTAAATTGAAAGAACATCCCGAAGTGTTACTACGCAATGCCAATGAATCACCACAATATATTACTTGGTGGGATGCTTTTTATATGTCACCTTCACATCCGCAAACAATTAAAGAAACCAAAGAAGCCATCGATTTATTTATAGACCAATGGGGATTCGACGGTTTTAAAATGGACGGACAACATCTAAATGCCATTCCTCCGGATTACAATCGCGATATCAAAGATCCTGAACAAGCCGTTAGAGATTTGCCTAATTTTTTCAAAATGATTTATGACAATGTTCGAAAGAAAAAACCAAATGCCGTTATTGAAAATTGTCCATGTGGTGACTGTATGTCGTTTTACAATATGACCAGTATCAATCAAGCTGTTAGTTCCGACCCCGAAAGCAGTTGGCAAATTCGCACCAAAGGAAAAGTATATAAAGCACTTATTCCTCAGACTGCTTACTATGGTGATCATGTCGAACTCAGTGACAATGCCAATGATTTTGCATCATCCTTCGGAGTTGGAGCCGTTTTAGGAAGTAAATTTACTTGGCCTAAAGATAATCCAACTGTCAAAGAAAGCTTCGTATTAACTTCCGAGAAGGAACAAAGAATGAAAAAATGGTTAGATTTATATCAACAAAAAATGTTATCCAAAGGAACGTATCTCGGTAATTTATACGACATTGGTTTTGACCGCCCCGAAACGCATGTAATTCGTAAAAATGACACCTTGTACTATGCATTTTATGCTGATAATTTTAATGGAAAAATCACCTTGCGTGGTTTAAAAGACAATATTGAATATCAAGTTTATGACTATTTTAACAATCAAAATTATCCGGATATAAAAGTCAGCAATCCAAAACTTAAGGTATCTTTCAAACAATTTTTATTATTGGAAGTTAAACCCAAAAAATAGTACGTATGAATAGGCTATCTCGTCATCTTATACTGATAGTATTTATTTTATTGTTTTGGGAAACCCAAGCTCAAAACAAAATAATATTTCCGCGTCCTTTTGCCTTTGCAATTGATGATTTGGGTTGGAACATTGGTAATAACACCGGCGATTTAAACGGACAAGGACCTTACCGGATAGGCATTAACAGGCAAATGCACCTTAAAGATTATAAAGCAATTGTCAATGTAGGAAAATCGGTAGGCGTACGTATTCAATGCCTGTTTGTATTGTCTGAAATGGACAGGCTCAATATACTCAAATATCATCCTACAACTACTTGGAAAGGCGCTCAATGGGACAACAGTCAAAATATAAATGAGGAACAAATTGAAATTATGAACTTTGTCAAAGAAAATGCCGCTTATATGGAATTCGGCTTACATGGCGTAGGACATGAGTTTTGGATAAACGGTCAAAAAAAACGTGCTGAATGGTATTGCATTGAAGAGAATCACCCTTGGGATGAAACTATAATGAAAGAACATTTGCAATGTTTTAAAGACATTATGAAACAATACGGATTATCCCATGAAAACGGACATTCATTCCCCGAAAGTTTTGTACCTACCGCCTATGGATATTATTGGAATCCGAAAGGAACATACAGCACCGGAAAACTTATGTCCGATATAGGAGTAAAATATGTGAATACATTATTTAATGAGATTAAAGAATTGAATCCACCCAACGGTCCCAACGGGGGTGATTTTGATCATGGTGTTATTGTTATAAATCGTATCAATTACGGCAATGATTGGTATCAACTGGATGCCTTGCCTACGGTTCCCATTGAAAAACAAGAATCTGACATTATTGAAACACATTGGAGCAATTGGTTGGCACAAGACAATTTTTTACAAAGTAAAACCACTCAAAAATTCATCAAATATTATAAAATGGTGCAAAAAACACCCGATAGATATATTGCCAAAAACACCGAACAGTTTTATGCCCAATGGCTTTACAAAAAATATACTAAAATTACAGAACCAAAACCGGGTATTGTTAACATTGACAATACACAAATGCCCAAAACAGTATATCAAAATAAGCTCTTGGGAAATCTTGTCTTAAAAATCAAATTAGACAAAAATAGACATGTAACTATGGCAAAGTTGAATAACCAACCAATCAATGTTTATTTTGAAGAAAACGGCTATGGTTTTTTATACCTTCCTATCCTTCAGAGTCAAAAATATCAACTCGTTTATCAAATCTCAAAACACGAAATGCCTGTTATGCTCTATCATAACGGCACTTTTAATGTATATGATTTTGCTTATAAACCAAATGAAATTGATTTAACATTAAAAGTTTATGGCACGCAACAAATAATTCTTAAAGGTATAAAGAAAGCCAAATCAATTGAAATTAAGAATAAAAATGTTCAATTAATTAACCATAATTATAATCAACACAATCATACATTATCAATTAATGTAAAAGCACATGATATTCAAGGTGAAACAACAAAAATAATTATCAAATAATTAATCTCACATGAAAAAAAATTTCTTTCTTTTAATAATAGTACTTAATGTTACAAATTTATTAGGCCAAACCAATTATTATGTTTCGGGCAATGGTAACAATTCTAATAACGGGAGTATTTCTTCACCTTGGGAAACCATACAATATGCTGTTAACCAATTACATCCGGGAGATACTTTAAATATTAAAAGTGGTACATATCCCGAAAAAATACAAATAAGCGTTTCGGGCACCGCAAATGCTTACATCACCATCAGAAATTATTTAAACGATGAAGTTATTTTAGATGCCGGTAATTTTAACAACAGCATCCCTATTATACAAACAGACCAAGCCTATTTACACATAGAAGGTTTACACCTTACTAACAATATCAAGAATTATGCAGTAGGATTTGAACTTAATAATGCGGCCCATCATATAGAGTTTGTCAATAACAAAATCAGTAATATTCGTTTTTCATCAAGACCTAACGCCACAGTAACACCCGGTAAAAATGCAGTTCCCTTAAATATTTGGGCAGATCAACCACAAGATTCTATCCATAATATTATTATTCGTGGTAATGAAGTGTTTGATAACCAGACCGGATATAGCGAGTGTATCACTGGTGGAGGTAATTTTAGTCATTTCGTTATTGAGAATAATTTGATACATGATAACACTAATATTGGCATTGATGTTACAGGTCATTATGGGGTTTGTCCTACTGCAAATCTTGATCAAGGGCGATACGGTATTATCAAAAATAATATAATTTACAATTGCGATGCTGATTATAGTACGTCGGCAGGCATCTATATTGACGGTGGCAGAGATATTCTAATTGAAAATAATATCAGCCATCACAACGGTTATGGTGCCGAAATAGGTTGTGAAGAAAACGGCACAACTTCAAATATTATTTTACGAAATAATTTATTCTACCTAAACAGTGATGCCGGAATTGCCATTGGTGGTTATGATGAAAATACCACCGGCAATGTTACAAATACCAAAATATCAGGCAATACTTTTTTCAAAAATGATACCGGTAACAATTACAACGGCGAAATATTATTATCAAAATTGACAAATTGTAGTATGCAAAACAATATCTTTTATGTTTCCAATCAAAATGTATTACTTGAAGCCGCCCGTAGCCAAACAAATTTCGATTTTGACTATAATTTGATTTATCATGATGCCAATAATCAGCATATTACAATTGAAACAGAAAACGGCAGTTATAATACCTTGACAGCCTACTATAATGCAAGTGGACAAGGCGCACATAATACTTTTGGCAATCCGATGTTTTCGGATACTGCTTCAGCCAATTTTCACATTTCCATAAACTCACCTGCTATTGACAATGGTAATCCAAACTATATAATATCTAATGCTGAAGTTGATTTAGACGGTCAACCCAGAATTTTTAACAATCGGATTGATTGCGGGATAGACGAATATTATTCTCCCAATGCTATTTATACCGAGAAAATAAGTCTAAATATCTATCCCAATCCCGCCAGTGACTATGTAAACATCCAAACTTTTGATAATAAAAAATATTCTTTTGAGATCAGTAATCTAAGCGGACAAATTATACTTATGGGTAATCTGTTTCACACAAATCATATATATATAAAACAGCTTCAAAAAGGCATCTATTTTCTTTCAATTTTGAAAAAAAATCAAAATAAAATTTATCAAACCAAAATAATCAAAAATTAAAATAACATGAAAACACTAAGAATTACATTTACCTTTATTGGCTTTTTGGCAATTTTAAGTTGTCATAGAGAAGAAATAGTTCTTGAACAACAAAATAATGTTATACAAGAAGATAATAAGGCAAGAACCTCACAACAAAGCTATACTTTGACAGCTCATCATTTTTCAACCGGAGAAGGATACTGGGAAGAAGCTCCTTTGCATAAGATAAATCGCAAGGATCAATCAGGGACAAACGACAATTGGAACAAATATATCGAGTTGGTTCCCGGAAATCGAAAGTTTAGAGGATACCTTACCTATTACCTGCCCGAGGGGGTCAATAAAAGTGATATTGCAAGCATAACTGTAAAAACCAATTACAAAGGTGAAAAAAGTAATGTGCAAAAATGGACTTGGCGTATTAAAAATTATGATTCAAACCATTGGGATTATTTGGGCAATAATTCTTTCGCCTCTGACTGGCGTTGGAGTTATAAATCATGGACCAAGAATTCTAATAAATATATCAAATCAAGCAATAACAAAATCCAAATAAAATTATATTCGAATAACAATCGGGATGTATGTGATATAGATTATCTGGTTGTTGTTGTTAAACTTAGAAATAATAATGCAAATGTTTATACCCCTGCAGTAGGAACCAGTTTTGATTGGATATTAAGTGGCAATTTACCATCCGTTAGTTCAATTGATGCTACTGCTGTGGATATCGATCCATTTACGGAATATGACAACGGAAGAACCCCAGATGCCGGCTATGTTAGACAATTGCACAATGCCGGAAAAAAAGCCATCGCGTATATCTCAGTAGGAACATGGGAAGATTGGCGTGACGATGCCGGCGATTTCCCTAATTCGGTAAAAGGAAATAATATGGACGATTGGGATGGTGAAAAGTTTTTAGACATCAGACAAATAGATGTTTTACGTCCCATTATGCATGAGCGTTTTAGAAAAGCTAAAGAAATGGGATATGATGCGATTGAAGCTGATAATATTGATCTTTATACCTATACCAGAAGCCAATTAGGCTTTAGCATTTCAACACAAGATGTAATTGAATATTGTCAAATGCTTTCCGAAGAAGCACATGGTTTAGGCTTGTCTATCGGACAAAAAAATGCTGCCGAACTCTCTAACAGACTTGAAGAATACTTTGATTGGGCATTATTAGAAGATGTCTTTTATGAAGCCTCACAAAACGATGCCGAATTGGATGATTCAAGTATATATATAAGACACAACAAGGCAGTATTTGCTACTGAATATAGTGACAATATGACTCAAAGCCAATTTACAAACAATGTTTGCCCCGAAGCGCACCGTGTCCATTTTACAGCTATTTATAAAGACCGTGATTTACATGCACCTATTATTACCTGTGATTAACCATACATTAAAAAAAATCAACATTCTTAAGTAAACCGATGCTGTCTTATAATCGCAATTTTTCTGTCATCTCTACTCTAAACTTAAGGAAATAATAAGTTAATTAAAAAACTAATTATTTTCTATTTGGGCAATTTTTTAAACAAATGCTTTTAAAAGACAGCATCGGTTTTTATTTAACAAGTATTAAATATTTTTTACAATCATTAATAATTAAAACCGAAAAAATATAAAACATTCATATTAATTGCCTACACTTTAGCACAACATATATTAGCGCATATCAAAATGTAACCCTTCTTTTTTAAAAAAAACAAATTAATCGAAATTAAAGCAGTTACACCAATTCACATAAAAAAACATACATAATCAATAAACTACTTCAACAACAATTAAAGCAAAAAAGTTATATTGAGATTTTCATAAATCAATAAGAATAAAATTTAGAGGAACAATCAAGTTTTGGATAAATCATTTTCAAAATAAAGAAACTAAATTGAAAAAACTGTATTTTTGACAATTTAGAAATCTAGACTAAAATGCAGAAAAAAATATACTTTGAAGGCCTCAATGTTATGCGCTTTATAGCAGCCTTTGCCGTATTGATATTTCACAGCTCGCAATGGTATCATTACAAATTTGATACGCCTTTCAAAATGTTTT
>Ga0256834_1001071_pt1 | contig 19064 bp, 12 predicted proteins | sample 4281140metaG_FD_190536 | JGI IMG/M metagenome (GOLD analysis project Ga0256834, IMG submission 190536) | Hydrothermal vent microbial communities from East Pacific Rise, Pacific Ocean - 4281-140 | ecosystem: Environmental > Aquatic > Marine > Hydrothermal vents | place: Pacific Ocean: East...
AGTGTAAAACTTAAATTCTAAACACTTTTTAAAACCTTAACGGTTTTTATTTAAAAGCTCCGCTTATGCGGGGCTTTTTTTATGTTTTTGTTATAGATAATTTAACAAAGAATATAGCTTGTTGGAAGTGCATTTTTTTAATTTTGTGACAACAAATTATTTACATTCTTAATGAAAAGAATAGCCTTATTACTTATTTTAGCTACTGGTTTTAAAGGGATAAGTCAAAAACAAAATACACATTTAAAAGATAGTCTTAACACACCCAAAATAATTACCGAACGGTTATCTCCCATTATGTTGTCCGGCACTACCGGTTGGGTTGCAGATAAGCAATCTCCGGTGCCAATCGATAATATTAAGGTTTCTGAAATCAAACTATTGGGTGGCGGCAAAGATTTGCCGGAATATCTCAATACTTTGCCCGGGGTTTATACCACCAAAGGTGGCGGTGGTGTGGGCGATAGCCAAATAACACTTAGGGGCTTTAGCCAACGCAATATTGCGGTATTAATTAATGGTGTCCCGGTTAATGATATGGAAACGGGTTGGGTCTATTGGAGTAACTGGATTCATTTGCCCGAAATAGCTTCGGATATACAAGTGCAAGCGGGTTTGGGCGCTTCCAAATTGGCCATACCTTCTGTGGGGGGAACTATCAACATACTTACTGCTGCAGCTCGTAAAGCGGTAGGCAGCAGTGTTTCTTATCAGTATGTAAGCAGCGGTATGTATAAAGAAGCTTTGGCTTATCATACAGGTTTATTACCAAACGGTCTGTCTATGGCTATACGTTTTGGACATTTTCATGGCGACGGCTATGTGGACATGACCCAATTTTCGGGTTATGATTACTATATCAATGCGATGTATCAGCCCAATGATAGACACCGTTTTATGTTTAATTTGATAGGCGCTCCTCAATGGCATAACCAACGCAATATAGCACCAACACTCAAAGATTATCTGCAATATGGCAGCGACAATACCCCCAATATTAAATATAACAGCGAATGGGGTATACTACAAGGAAAACCTTATACATGGAGCCGGAATTTTTTTCATAAACCGCTTGCTTCACTTAATTGGAATTGGCAATTGACTGACGACCTGCAACTCAGCAGTGTTTTATATGCAGCTTGGGGACGCGGTGGCGGCACCGGACCGGTAGGCGCTATCAATTATCATTACCCCGGAGATTCTATTTTTACCAATACACAAGGTCAAATACGTTTTGACGATATTTATACTTGGAACAGTGGCGGCTTAGTGCCGGATTTTGGTATGCAAAGACAAGCCAATGCCGGGGGACTTTATGTCAATGATATCAGTAACGGACTTACCCGTTATGCTTTTATAAATAACCATGCTTGGTATGGTAGTATTTTCAATTTGTCTTATCAATCCGGTCAATATCTAACCTTCAATGCCGGCTTAGATTTGCGAACTACCTCAGGTAAAAACACCTTAACCGTCAATGATGTATTGGGGGCAGATGCGTATTTTGATTTTTTTGATGTCAACCACCCTAACCGTCTTATTACACCCGAAAAGTTTGTCCCGGCTACCTATGATTGGAATGCTTTAAAATCAATAGATGATTTGAAAAAGATTATTTTTTATGACCGGTCTAAAGTTCGTTGGTTGGGAATTTTTGTGCAGGCAAAATACCAATACCAAAAATGGCAAGTTTTTATGCAAGGCAGTTGGTCTTTGCAATCTTTTCAAAAAACAGATTATTTTAACTTTCCTCCCGGAAATCAAGTTTCTCAATGGGTTGACTTACCCGGTGGCAATATAAAAACCGGGGTGGGATACCAAATCAACAACCGGAATTATGTATATGCCAATACCGGATATTTTAGTAAACAACCTTTGTTTAAAGCCGTTTTTACCGACGGTTCGGGACTAACACCACAAAAAAATCTACACAACGAACATATTTATGCCGTTGAAGGTGGTTATCAATTGGCGACAACACACTGGAAATTGCGTTTAAATGCTTATTATACAAGCTGGCAAAACCGTTATGAACAAGTCAATGATTATATTCAAAATCAGCCGGTAAGCGGTATTTTGTCCGGCGTAGAAGAAGTGCACAAAGGCGTAGCCTTGACAGCTAAAGCAAAATATGGTCCTTGGCGGATTGTTAACATGTTTTCACTCGGCAATTGGTATTATAAAGGTAATATAACAGATGTAACTTTATACAATAATCAACACTTGCCGGTAGCTACCCGCAATTATTATTTAGATGGCGTTAAAGTAGGCAATGCAGCCCGGTTTACCGGCCGTTTGGCAGTTCGGTATAAAATGTCATCAAAATTAGAACTCTGGGCATCGCAATTTTATGTTGATCGGTTGTATGCCAACATAGATGCGGGCTGTTTTTCCAGTCCCAATCATCAAGGCTCGCTTCGTTTGCCGGCTTATAGTCTGATAGATGCGGGTATAAAATACCGGATGAAAATAAGAAAATTGGGCACAGCCATAGTGCATGCCGGTATACAAAACCTGATGAATAAAAAGTATATTGCCCAGTCCGAAACTAATATTATTGAAGGCGGTCAGCAATGGCAAGGCGTAGATTTACAAAACAGGGTATATTTTGGTTGGGGTAGAACTTTTAGCTTTTCTGTCGATTTTAAGTTTTAACAGTCTGATATTAAGTTGTATAACTACCTGCATTACTTCTTAAATCAATATATAATCCCGAAGGTTTAAAAACTTTTTGGGATTTTTTTTACTAAAAAATTAGTTAAACTAAAAAATTAGTTATATATTTGTGTCATAATTGAGATGGTGGCGTGTCATTCAGAACGTAGCGTAGCGGAGTGAAGAATCTTTTTGTCAATGAAAAACAATATTGCAGTGAAAGTATTCGAGATATTCCAAGCCCTCAGATGTTGGGGAGAGCGAGGTATCTCACGGTGGGGTGGATAATTAAGATTTCTCACTGCGTTCGAAATGACAATGGTGTTCGAAATGACAAAGGCTTGTCATTCAGAACATAGCGTAGCGAAGTGAAGAGTCTTTCTCTATGAAACAGTAAGATTCCTCCTCCTTGCAGTTGTCGGAATGACAATTCATCAATTTATCATATAATCAATAATATCATGAAACAATTAACCAAAGCAGAAGAACAAATCATTCAGATAATGTGGCAATTGGGCAAAACCAATGTAAAGCAAATCAGGGAACATTTACCTGAGCCCAAGCCTGCTATCAATACCGTGTCAACTATTGTGCGGATATTGGAAAATAAGGGTTTTGTAGGACATGAAAAACAAGGGCGGGGCTATTTATATTTTCCTATTATAGCCAAGGAGGCCTACACCCAGCATAGTTTACGCAAAATGATTAACAATTATTTTGATGGTTCGTTTAAAAATTTGGTTTCCTTTTTTGCCAAAAAAGAGGCAATAGATGTAACCGAATTGGAAGAGATATTAAAAGAACTCCATAAAAAATCCTAGTTATGTTATTTTACCTGTTACAAGTCATTCTTTTACAATTTGTTTTTTTGCTGTTCTATTATTGGTTTTTACGCAAAGAAACCTTTTTTCAATGGAACAGAATCTATTTGATTGCTACCAGCTTGTTATCCTTTATTATTCCGCTGCTTCGTTTGGGTTGGATGACTCGTAATCAAGAATGGACGGAACGTTTAGAGCCGGTTATTATTGGCAGCAATAATTTGAAAACAAGCCTGCAGCAACAAGTAGAAATGAATTATAATCAGCCGCTTTTATGGATTTATGTCACAGGATTGGTATTTTTTACCATGCTATTCTTAGTCAAACTATATAAAATATTTTCATTGATACAAAAACATAAAACCATCAAAAAATCCGGATATACGATGGTTTTATTATCCGGTGAAAAGGAAGTATTTTCCTTTTTACACTATATTTTTATCGATGAACAATTGTTTCGAAACAAAGACCTGCCTATTATCAAGCATGAATTGGTGCACTTAAAAGAAAAACACTGGTTAGACTTGTTGTTTTTCGAGTTGCTAAAGATCGTTTTTTGGTTCAATCCGCTTTTGTGGTTATACCAACGGGAAATGCAATTGTTGCACGAATTTATAGCCGATAAAACGGTATTGCGAAATCGTTCTTTAACGGACTATTTCAATCAAATTTTACAAGAAACTTTTCAAGTACGAAAAGTCTCTTTTGTCAATCAATTTTATCAACCTAAATTATTAAAAAAACGTATTATGATGCAAAAAAGAAATCCCTCCAAACATGGAGCAAAAATTAAATATGTGGCTTTTGCCTTTATATTGTTCGGCTTGATGAGCTTAGTAGATGCCTGTAAAAACGAAGCTTTATCTGACACGGAAAATATCATCACGGCAGATGAATTAAAAAACATGGATGCAGAGAACATTGCCTCTATTAATGTTACAAAAAATCCGGATAAAATCATTATAAAGACCAAAAACGGTGAAGAAAAAGTGTATTATCCAACCAAAGAAGATCCGGTCGTTAACCGGCTTGACAAAAAAATAAATAATAATGCAGATGACGATGATGAAGAGAAAGCTTTTCGTTATGTAGAGGTGCCTCCTGTTTATAAAGGATGTGAAGGATTACAAGGCCAAGAAGCAAAGGATTGTTTTAGCAAAAAAATTCAAAAATTTATAGCCAAAAATTTTAGAACGGATTTGGCAGACGGCTTAAAACTAAAAGGACAAGAAGTGAAAATACTTACCATGTTTACCTTTGATAAAGAAGGCAAAGTAACCAATATTAAAGCCCGGTCAAAATATGATATATTGGCAGATGAAGCCAAACGTGTAATAGCCTTGTTACCACAAGTAACCCCCGGACAGCAAGATGGCAAACCGGTAAAGGTTACTTATACTTTGCCTATTATTTTTAAAGTAGAAAAATAAATATTGTTATTTTTTTGGGTAATGAGGCTGTCTCAAAAGCCATTGTCTCAATGAGAAACCTGAAGTGCTATTAGTATTTGTTATTGAAAATCAACAGATTGACACTTCGTTTCTCATCGCAATGACAACTAAAATTTACTTTTGAGACAGCCTCATTACTAAAATTTTCAGATGAAAAAATTATTTATCAGTATTTTATTAATAGTTTTTGTTACCGGTTTTGCCCAAAATTACCAACAAAGAATTACACACCTTAAACAACAGCCCGAGTCTATAAAAAAATATATTGCGTTGGGCAAAATTTATGATGAAACCGGCAATTACGGTAAAGCTATTGATTGCTATCAAAGTGCTTTAAAGTTAGACTCAATCAGCAAACCGGTGTTGTTGCTATTGGCAAAATCTTATGAGCAATATGCCTTGCCCCGAAAAGCTTTGCAATTGAGGCAGAAGGTAGCCATAATAGATTCAACCGATTTGTTAAACATCTATAAGTTATCTTTACTGTATGCAAAATTGCATCAAAAGAATCGAGCTATTCGATTGCTTGAAAAACTTGAAAGTATTGATACGATCAATCCCAGTTATCCCTATAAAACCGGAATATATGAGCAAGATTTTAATAAAAAACTGGATGCCTTTTTAAGGGCTTACCATAAAGACAGCCTGCATTTAAAATCCATTTATATGTTGGTTAAATATTATAAAAAAATCGGTTTTAAAGATTCGGTGCAATATTATTTAAATAAAGGTTTACATATTAATCCGAACGATACAAAATTATTACGGCAAAAAGTTATTGTTTTGTACCGGCAAAATCAATTTAATAAGATGTTACAAACCCTGCAAACATTAGACAGTTTGCAGTATGACCGGTTGTTTGTTTTAAAAAATTCTGGCTTGGCATTACTACAATTGGGTCAATATCAACAGGCTGAACAAAACCTCATGAAAGCATTAAATATAGATGCTACTGATGCTGTTGTATATTATTATTTGGGCTTGGTTTATGAAAACAAGCAACAATATCAGCGTGCCAAGCAATACTATCAAACGGCACTGCGACTTAAAAACCCCGATTGGGACAAAGAATATTATCAACTGGGAGAAGTTGCTAAGAAGCAAAAACAATATAAAAAGGCTATAAATTATTTTAAAAAGGCTTTTGATAATAATAAACAAAACAGCGATGCTTTGTTACAACTAGCCATGCTGTCAGAAGTTTATTATAAATCACCGGAAACAGCGATTAAATATTATCAAAAATATTTGTTTTTATTTCAACATAAAGATGCCGGAAAAACCAAGTTTATCCGGCATCAACTAAAAGTTTTAAAAGAAAAAGCTTTTATGAGTCGTTGATTTATTTTTAAAAAGACTTTTGAAACCATTTTTTCCAAAAAGGCACTTTTTCTTTAAAATAACTGCCATAGCCATAACCATATCCGTAATTACTATAACCGTATTTTTTAAACATATTGATTTTAAAGTCGTTGTAAACAATGGCCAAATTGTTAATAATGTTTTTCTTTTCTTCTATATCTTTAATAAATGATTTTAAAGAATAGTCTTCGCGCACGATAAAAATGGATAAATCGGCATATTTTTGCAACTCCAAAGCATCGGATACCAAGCCCAGTGGAGGTGTATCTATAATAACTTGATCATAGCGTTCGGTTAATTCTTTAAACAAACGGGCGGTATGCTCAGTTAGAATAAGTTCGGACGGATTGGGGGGAATTTTACCGGCCAATATCAAATCCAGATTGTCTATCTTGGTGTTGGTTATGATGTCGTCTAAATCTGCCATACCACTGAGATAATGTGACAAGCCTTCTTTTTCGCTGTTTGCTTCATCAAAATATTCTTTAAATTTCGGTTTACGCAAATCGAACTCCAGAACCACGGTTTTTTTATGGCTGATGGCTTGCACAATAGCCAAATTAGATGATACAAAAGTTTTACCTTCGCCTGATACGCTCGATGTAATGAGTATGGTATTAGACGATTTGGGTTTAGGAAACATAAAACGCAAGGCCGATCGCAATGACCGGAATGATTCCGTAACAATATCATTGGTGTAAAGCAACACCGGCAGGTTACCATGTTTTTGATAGTGGTATATTTGACCCAAGACCGGCAAATCGGTTTCGGCTTCCACATCTGATATATCGTGTATTTTGTTATCCATAAAAAACAAAATACTGATAATTATTGCCGGTAATAACAGGCCTACGGCTAAGGCTATTAAATAATTGATTTTACGGTTAGGAGCCACGGGTGCTTGACCTACATCTTTGGCTTCATCTATTATTTTTAAATCGGATACATTGGAGGCTTTGACAATACCGGCTTCGTTACGTTTTTGTAGCAGGGTATTGTAAATTTCTTGTTTTAAGTCGTATTTTCTTTTTAAACCGACCAAAACTTGTTTTTCCTCCGGCAATTTGCGAATTTGACTTTCGACTTTTTTTGTTTTTTTATTGATGATTTTAAGTTGTTGATTTAGTGTATTTAAAGCCGAACGGACTGTTTGTAATAATGACTGTCTTAGCGATTCTATTTCCAAATCTATCCGTTGTATTACAGGGGCATTGGTTTGATATTGGCTCAGCATATTTTTTCTTTTGATGGCCAATTGTGTGATTTTACCAACTTTTTCGACTATGGTAGGATCATCAATACCCACTACGGTAGGAGCCGGCAAATTTTCGTAATTTTGCTTGTTGTTTAGATACTCTAACAACTGTTCGTAATACATTTTTTTAAGGTTAATCTCACTGCGTTGTTGATCCAAACCTGTAATTTTTTCATATAATTTGGCAGTAGGATCATCCAAATTGAGCACCATTTTGTTGCTGATAAAGTTTTTTAAATCTTTAGCCGCCAGACTCAAATCTCTTTGCAAGAAATTTAAAGTAGAGTCTATAAACTTAATGGTGTTCAGGGCAAAACGGTTTTTGTCGTCCAAAATACGTTGTTGCAGTAAGCTTGTGGTTGTATTGAGATAGTCTGCTATTTCGGCTTTATTGGTACCTTTGAGTTTGAGCACTAAAATGGAAGAGTTTTTATCTTTGGTTTTGACTTGTAAGCGGTTTTTAAAATCGGACACTACTTCATTATAGTCTTTAAGCTCTAAATAGTAAGTATCTTTAGGGTCATAAGACACATTATTATTTTTTGTAAAAATACCGGACAAGAAAGGTAAATCTACTTTTTGTCCGAATGCAAATGTTTGTTGCAAGGTTTGAGCCTTGACGGTTTTAGTTTTTTTATTTAAATAATCATAGACTTTGACGGTTTTATCCTGAGGCTTTACAGTTAATTTAAAGCGCTTATCATCAATTATTTTAACGGCTATAGGCACATTGATCAATTGAGGTTTTAGGCTGTCGGGAATAAATGTAAAAGGCGTATCTTTATAGGTATTAATTAAATAATAATCTCCTTTCTTTTTATATTTAATATAACTTTTAAGACGGTCAACCACTTTTTCGTTGTGAGAACGTGATTTAAAGGTGGTAATAATTAAATTGACCTTATCGCTGACGCCGCCCCAGTTAAACACCAAACTCATATTGGAAGTAAAAAACGGATTATTCTCTTCTTTGATGGTAACGTAGTTGTCCAATTCGTATATATTCTCTTTGCGCAAATTGAAATAATAAGCCAAAGCAAAAGCTACTAAAAGCGTGGCCAAAAACCATTTCCAGTGTGACAGTAATTTTAGTAATAATAATTTAAAATCAAAATTGACCTGATCGTCAAAAGAAAATTGGTTCTCCATAATAAACAAATTAATTGGCGTATTTACTTAGCAATATAATGGTTGTAATTAACGATAACGCGGTAATCGTCGTTGAGATGGTCTGTTGCAGAGTGGTGCCGGTGCCCCAAGTTTTTTGACGCAGAGGTTTGATATAAATAATATCATTGGGGCGCGTATAAAAATAGGGCGAAGTGACAATATCCGCATCGGTTAAATTCAATGTTTTTTTGACCAACTTGTCATTTTCTTTTCTAATGACCACCACTTCTTTACGGTTTCCTACCGGTGTAATATCTTTGGCATCGCTCAAAACGTCAAAAATATTGGGATTGGTTTTATAGAGAATGCCGTTTTTAGGCGTTTTCACCTCGCCTATAACCGTATAAGGCACGCCGGCCAATTTTACTTTGATATATATCTCTTCAAGGGATTTGAATTGATTTTCCAAAAGTTTTTGCTTAATAAGCCGTTTAACATCCTCAAAAGTATAACCTTCTACCTTAATTTTATTGATAACCGGCAATTCTATTTCACCGTTTTTGTCAACCGTATAACCGCTAAAATATAAAGATTGGGATGAATGCTGATTAGAGATATTGCTGTTTAGTTGTGCCTTAAATAACCTTTCTATCGATTCATTTGATGATTTTATACTGATATATAAAATATCGTCTTTTTTAATTTTGTATGAGGTGCTGTCCACATTGGTTTGAGGCAAATCGCCTTGTAAGTACACAATATTTTTGTAAGGAACACAAGATTGCAAAGCAATAAAGCTTATCATTAATATAATTATTTTAAATTTCATAAAACTTTACTAAATTGTTTAAATCAATCAATTTTAATTTACAAATATAATACAATTTGATGTATTGATTTATCTTTATGTTAAGCTGTCCAAATCAGGATATAAAAAATCGTTATACGGAAAACGTTTGATATGTATTTTGCGCACTTCGGTATATAAAACATCTTTGAGCTGGTCAATATTAATTTTGTTAACCGCCGAAATAAATACAGTGGGTTTTCCGGTTTTGTTTAACCAGGTTTTTTTAAGGTTCTTAATCGTTTGTTTGGAAGTATCCGGAAGTAAATCCACTTTATTAAATACAATAACCATAGGTTTGTCTGCTGCATTTATCTCTCCCAATATCTGCTCTACGGTTTGCATATGTTCTTCAAAATTGGGATGCGATACATCAACCACATGTATTAATAAATCTGCTTCGGTAACTTCGTTTAGGGTCGATTTAAAAGATTCAATTAACTGAGTCGGTAATTTTCTGATAAAGCCTACCGTATCTGTTAGTAAAAACGGAATATTATGCACCACTATTTTTCTAACCGTGGTGTCCAAGGTGGCAAACAATTTATTTTCGGCAAATACTTCCGATTTGCTCAACACATTCATCAGGGTGCTTTTGCCGACATTGGTATAACCGACCAAAGCCGCCCTTACCATTTTGCCACGATTACTGCGTTGGGTTGCCATTTGTTTATCTATGGCGGTTAGTTTCTTTTTAAGTAAAGCTATTTTATCCCGGACAATCCGGCGGTCGGTTTCAATTTCGGTTTCTCCGGGGCCACGCATACCGATACCCCCGCGTTGACGTTCCAAGTGTGTCCACATGCCGGTTAAGCGAGGTAGTAAATATTGATACTGTGCCAGTTCAACTTGTGTGCGTGCATACGAAGTTTGTGCCCGCTGGGCAAATATGTCTAAGATCAAGCGGGTACGATCTATTATTTTGACCTGTAACCATTTCTCTAAGTTTTTTTGTTGTGCCGGAGAGAGCTCATCATCAAAAATAACCATTTCAATATCATTGTCTTCAATATATTTTTTGACCTCTTCAAGTTTTCCACTTCCCAAAAAAGTTTTGGGATTGGGCTTATCCAGTTTTTGTACAAATGATTTTAAAACTTGTCCGCCGGCCGTTTCGGCCAAAAATGCCAATTCTTTTAAGTATTCGTCAACTTTCTCTTTCGGTTGATTTTGATTAATGATACCGATTAATACAATTTTTTCGTAATTTTTTTCTTTTTTTTCAATCATTTTATATTTATTATGAAATAATAATCTTTTAGCACCTTGTTTGAAATTTTTTTTTTTATTTTTGGCTAAACTATCAAAATAACAAAGTTATGAAAAGAAACAATTACTTTATATTGTTAGTGCTTTTATTTGTATTTTCACAACTCAGAGCACAACATATAGATGCCGGTCCGGATCAAGTTTTGTGTCACGACGAGACAGAAGTCACTTTGCATGCAAATATTGGTCGTATTATTACCGGTCGCTATCGTGTAGAGGCTATTCCTTTTAATTGGGATGGCGATTTTTCCACAGCTCAAGATGTCATGCTGACGGATAACGGCACAGCCACTCCCTTACGCATAGACGACAGATATGGCGATGCCATTGATTTACCCTTTCCGGTTTATTTTTACGGAGAGCGTTATGATAAAATTGTAGTTGGCTCTAATGGTGATATTATTTTTGAGCCAAGTGTAGCCGGACATTATGATGCATGGTCTATTGATGTCGGAGAATTAATTCCCAATCACACATTGCCTTATTGGGACGATACGGCCAATTTGTCTTTTGCATCCATAATGGGAGCTTATCATGATATCGACATAAGTGTGCAGTATCCTACTGAACAATTAAAATACAAGACAGTAGGCACGGCGCCAAACCGTAAGTTTATAGTCATTTATAATGACATTCCCCAATTCAGTTGTAACAATCTTTTGACCAGTCAGGAGATTGTTTTTAATGAAAATGACTTTTCTTTTGAAGTGCATATCAAAAACAAACCTGTTTGTACTACATGGAATGACGGTTTGGCAACCTTAGGAACACAAAATGAAGAGTTGCTCCCCAATACCTGTGGTAATTACCCCGGAGATATAACCAGTCCTACATTACCTAACAGAAATACAGGTGTATGGCAAGTAGATGATACGGCCTCGGAAGCATACAAATTTATTCCCGATGCCAATGTGCAGCTAAAATGGTATGATGCCAATAGAAATATTGTCGGGACAGATGTAGATGTAACCGTACCTATTAGCGAGACAACCACTTATACCTTAGAAGCTACTTATGAAGATTGTCACCAAAACCTCTATTCAGAATTTGATGAGGTAACAGTTTATATATTGCCTAGTTTACAGGTTGATTTGCCAGAAGAAGAAATCATTTGTAAAGATGAAGTCAAAACTCTGGATGGTACAGTCCAAAATGCCTCTGATTATAATAATATTACCTATACTTGGACCGATGCTGCCGGAAATGTCATTGGAAATGACCCTAAATTGACTATCAACACCTCTGGAGAATATACACTAACGGTAGATGCTGATAATTGTATAGTGAGTTATACCGACAACGTGACCCCTTATCCTTACAAATGTCAAGTGCCGCAAGGCATTTCGCCCAATGGAGACCATTTAAATGACAAATGGGTATTGGATTATTTAGCCGAACAAAGAGGTATCGAAAAAGTGGAAATTTTTGACCGTCGAGGGGTAAAGGTTTACGAAAAAACCGATTATACCGATCAATTTGAAGGTAAAAATGACAATGGAAATGATTTGCCAGCCGCTTCTTATTACTATGTTATTAAATTAAATGATGGAGAAACATTAACCGGCTGGTTATTTTTAGCAAGATAAAAAAACTAATTGACTATGAAAAAAATAATATTAAGTTTAGCGGGGTTCTTATTCTTAGCACTTGGGTCAGTTCAAGCGCAACAATTACCCCATTATACACAATACATGTATAATATGAACATCCTTAATCCGGCTTATGCCGGTTCTAAGGGAACCGAAGTCATTTCTTTCGGAACACTATATAGAAGCCAATGGTATGATGCGCCCGGTGCACCTAAAACACTCACTGCTAATGTGCATGGTGCTTTAAATGAAAGTAATGGTATTGGTTTGTCTTTTGTCAATGACGATTTTGGTGCGGTCAAACAAAATATGATAACCGCCGATTATTCGCATACTTTAAATTTAGGGAATGCCAATTTGGCCTTAGGTATTAAAGCAGGAGTCAATCTGTTTGATGTCAATATGGATTTTTATGTCATTCATCCCAATGATCCGGTTTTTGCCCAAGATATCAAAGACACCCACCTCAATGTAGGAGCAGGGGTCTTTTATTATACCGATAAATATTATTTGTCTGTGTCAGTGCCCAATTTTTTGGCCAATAAATATAACGATGGTAAAGGCTATAAATCAACCGATGAAATTCATTTGTTTGTGGCCGGAGGATATGTATTCGATTTGGGTAAAGACTTTAAATTAAAACCACATTTCTTGGTATTTAATAACCTTAGTCAATCATTACAGGCCGATATCAACCTGAATATGTTATATCTAAACCGGTTTGAAATTGGTGCTTCATACAGATTAAATGATGCTATTAGCGGTTTGGTAAATGTAAGATTATTTGATAATCTGCGTATTGGTTATGCCTATGACCACCATATTTCGGACATCTCCTATTACAGTCCCGTATCACATGAGTTATTCTTAAATTATGACTGGACACTTAGCAAAAAAGTTATGTTATCACCCCGATACTTCTAAAAATTACAACTATGAAAAAAATATATATACTTATAATTACTTTAAGCTTGGGAATAAATGCTGCTTTTGCGCAGTCGTCCTTAGTTAAAAAAGCAGATAAATATTACCATCGGCTACAATATGTCAAAGCAGCACAGACATACGAAAAAGTAGTGGCCAACGGCAACGCCGATGATCATGTATATCAAAATCTGGCCGATGCTTATTACCAAATATTTGACACTAAAAATGCTGAAAAATATTATGGTATATTAGCAGCCCAATCCGATGATCCGGAGGTTTATTACCGCTATGCACAAATGTTGAAAGCCAATGGAAAATATAAAGAAAGTGTGCCTTGGATGACCAAATTTGCTCAAATGAGACCTGCCGATCATCGTGCTATCAAATTTAGAGAAAATCCCGATTATCTCCCCAAAATCTTAGAACGTGGTAAAGATAAGTTTGTAGTAAATGAATTGCCGAACATCAATACCGAATATGCTGATTTTGATGCTAAACCACTGGGACAAAAACTGTATTTTGTATCGGCTCGCGATACTAAAAATAAAGAGTATGGCTGGGACGAACAACCTTATTTGGATATTTATCAAGCCGATTATGTCGACGGAGTAGTCAGTAACATTGAAAAGCTCCCCGGTGATGTAAATACCAAATACCATGACGGAACTTTTTGCTTTTCCCCCGATGGCAAAACCATGTACTTTACCCGCGACAATTATCATGATGATAAATATAAAACCGATTCTACCGGAATCAGCCGTTTAAAATTGTTTTCTGCTACCAAAGTCAATGACGAATGGGTTAATGTTAAAGAGTTACCTTTTAATAATGATAACTATTCCGTAGGTCATCCTGCTGTCAGCCCCGATGGTAAAAAATTATATTTTTCATCGGATATGCCGGGTGGTATGGGACAGTCGGATTTGTATGTGGTAGATATCAAAGGTGATAATCAATTTGGCGAGCCTGTCAATTTAGGCCCGAACATCAATTCGGAAGGACGTGAAAATTTTCCTTTTATCAGTAAAAAAGGTGATTTGTATTTCTCTTCGGACGGTCATTTGGGTTTAGGAGGTTTAGATGTATATGCTTGTAAAAATGTAGACGGTAAATTCTCACGTCCCAGAAATTTGGGTGTGCCTCTCAATAGCGGCAAAGACGATTTTGCCATTTATATTGACGACGATACAAAAGATGGTTTTATATCTAGCAACCGCACCGCTGTTAGAGTTGGTGATGACAATATTTATACCATTAAAAATATTAAACCGGTTTGTGATGTATTGATTTCAACCACAGTTGTTGATGCCAAAACAGGTAAGGCTCTGGCGCAAGCTTCCGTTACATTGACCGATAAGGAAGGTAATCCAATTAAAACCAAATTGACCGATGATGAAGGACATGCCGACTTTTTGATAGAGTGTAACCAAGATGTAATGGTAGAAGCACGTGCCGAAGAATATGAAAATAATAAGGAAAAAGTAGCTGCAACCGACGACGAAGAAGTGCAAGTTAAAGTAGCTTTGAGTCCTATAGAAAAAATTATAACAGTTAAAGAATTGGATATCAATCCTATATATTTTGACTTTGATAAGTGGAATATCAGACGCGACGCTGCTTTTGAGTTGGATAAAGTTGTAGAGGCTATGAACAAATATCCCGAATTGAAAATTCATATTGTATCACATACTGACAGTAGAGGTCCTGCCGACTACAATCAAAAATTATCTGAAAAACGGGCTAAAGCCACTATGGAATATATTGTTTCAAAAGGCATAGATGCTTCCCGTTTGTCAGCCGAAGGTAAAGGCGAGAGTGAACCTGCTGTTAAATGTACCCGTTGTACCAAAGAACAACATCAGCTCAATCGCCGCTCCGAATTCTTAATTGTTAAAGAAACGGAAGAAGTTATAGAAAATAAATAATTGATTGCTTTTCATACCCTAAAAAGTCCGGTTAATTTTAGCCGGGCTTTTTGTTTTATAATACTTATCCGGCCGGCTCTGATTTTAAATCTTTTCTATTCCGTATGTATGTAAGTATTTGGACATACCGTATTATTACGTTGGCTAATGCCATTTGTTTTGTAATTTGGTTACTTGGACTAACGCAATACAGATAATATCAGCACAAGTTATCTCAATGCATTTGGACATTATAATATTGATTAAATTATACAATATGAAGATTAAATCAATAATTTATCAAGTTGTTGTTAACTTATTTGCAAAAGTTCAATAACATATTGATTTTCAAAGACTATTGATGTAATATTTTTTTATAAGCAGCAGGATTGTTTAAAACGGATTTGGCTTTTAAAATTACCGGATCGGTTTGCATTTTATATTGGATTAATATTTCCGGGCCGAAATACCGGTTGACCAAATCAAAAGCCAATTGTTGCAACAGATAAGATTTATGTTTTTTCAACAAATCCGTGTCTTGTTTTTTATAAGCGTTAAGCAATGTTTTATATTGCTCTAAGACAACAGGCTTTTGTTGTTCTTTTTGAGCTTTTTTATAGGCTTCTACCACTAATTTTTCGGCAGTGCTTTGAGGTTTTTGATGTGCTTGAATATAATTTAAAAAGGACTCAAAATCGGCATCTGTCAATTTAAAATCTTTTAAATGATCCGGCTTTTGATGTGTGTAAAAATACCGGGTGGCAAAATCAAATAATATATTTTTATTAATCACATCTTTTATCAAGCTTTCATCAGGTTGCGGATGTAAAACAATATCGGGGACTACACCTCCTAAATTATGCACTATACGGCCATTGGTTGTTTTAAAAGTTTTTTCGGCCAAATTTTGACGCATCATCAGAGGCTTGCCGTTTTTGTCGCGGTGCCAATAATCTATTTTTTGTATCAAGCGTCCCGAAGGAATATAGTATTTTGAAATGGTTTGTTTCATATAGGTGCCATATTTCACTTTAAAGGTTCGTTGCACCAACCCCTTGCCGTAAGTAGTGTCACCAATAATGACGGCGCGGTCATAGTCTTGCAAAGCTCCCGACAATATTTCCGAAGCCGATGCCGAACGGTTATTGACCAAGATCACCACCGGTATCTGTTCATCAACAGGTTCATTTTTGGTGCGGTAAGTCCGGTTATATTTTTCAAAACGACCCTTGGTGGTTACAACAACTTGACCTTTGGGAATAAAAAAGTTGACTATTTTAATGACTTCATTTAATAACCCGCCCGGATTGCCTCGAACATCTATAATGATTTTTTTGGCGCCTTCGGTTTTTAAATCCAACAAGGCTTTTTTAACCTGACGGGCTGCTTTTTTGTTAAATTTGACAAAGTGTATATACCCAATATCCCCGTCCAAATAGGTGCCTGTTACCGCGTCGAGTTGTATGTCGGCGCGTTTGACTTTTTTAGATAGCTTTTTTCCGTTTCTGTCAATGAGTAAAGATACTTCACTGCCGGCTTTGCCTTTTAATAGGTCGGAAGATAACCGGCGGCTTATTTCCGATATTTTTTGCCCGTCTATTTCAATAATTTTATCTCCTATGTTAAAAGCATCTGATGCCGGAGAATTTTTAAAAATATCAGTAATAACAATGGCCGAATCCAGAATTTTTATATTGATACCCAAACCGCCAAAATGCCCTTCTTGACGCATTTTTTGATTTAAAATACCTTGCTCGTCGTAAAAAGTCGTAAAACGGTCAAGGCCGTTGAGCATTTTACGGGTGTTTTTTTGCATCAAATCCCCAAAATTGAGGTCATCAATGTAGTTAGTGCTCAATAATTTCAATACATCGCTGTAAATTTCCATCTGTTTGCTGATTTCAAAATACGGATTTTGTGCTTGTATTGTTATAGCACTACTTAATAAAATGACCCAAATCAAACGTTTCATAAAAGATATTTTTTGCAAATTTAAACAAAAATAAGACCAAAAGGTTTTGTTTAAAAATGATTATATTTAATGTTTTAAAATTAAGCAATTTTTGTCAATGCAATCCGACGACTTATATTATTTATTAGCCTTGCAAAAGGTCAAAAATATCGGTGATATTTCGGCTAAAAAATTATTAAAACATTTTGGCTCTGCCAAGGCTGTGTTTGAGGCGGCCAAGCGCAATGCCATTGATGTAATGGATGTGGGGGTTGTAATGATAAGTAGCCTTAAAAAATTTGATGATTGGCAAAAGGTTGAGACAGAGCTCAAATACATAGAGCAAAACAACATACAAGCCATTAGTATTTTTGATGAATCTTATCCCTACAAATTACAACACGCACCCGACGGGCCCATATTGTTTTTTTACAAGGGGCAAGATGTTTTAAATCAAAGTAAGATTATCAGCATAGTAGGCACGCGTAACATTACTTCATACGGTAAGCGAATGGTGGCCGAGATAATAGAAGATTTGGCAGATTACAAACCGGTTATAATCAGCGGATTGGCCTATGGCGTAGATGTAGAAGCGCACCTAAATGCTTTAAAAAACGATTTGCCAACCGTTGGCGTTTTAGGTCACGGATTTCAACGTATTTATCCGGCAATACACAGGAAGGTGGCTGACCGTATGTTGGATCAAGGCGGTTTGCTTACAGAATTTTGGCATACCGATACGGTTGACCGCAATAATTTTTTAAAACGCAATCGTATTGTAGCCGGATTGTCCGAAGCTACTATTATCATAGAGTCGGGGGCTAAGGGAGGTTCGCTGGTAACAGCCGATATTGCCAATTCTTATAACAGAGATGTATTTGCTGTGCCCGGACGGGCTGCTGATATTTTTAGTCAAGGTTGTAATAACTTAATAAAACAAAATAAAGCCGCTTTATTGACACAAGCTCAGGATATTATTGATATGTTAGGTTGGGAATTGATGCCTGCCGTTACCAAAAACCGGCAACTCAATTTGTTTGTCGATTTGACCGGTGAAGAACAAAAAATATTTGACTTGTTGCAAGATAAGGGCAAAATGGCCTTAGATGATATTGCCTTAGATTTGCAAATGCCTGTTTCTAAGACCGCACAAGTTTTATTAAATATGGAATTAAAAAATATTATTACTGGATTGCCGGGTAAATTTTTTGAAATTTTATAATTTTATGATAAATTAACGATTTTTAAATATTTTTTATCACTAATATTTTAATTATTGCAAAATAAATTATAACTTTGCAGTGACAACAACACAAATTATTATGAATAACGAGCTTTTTCTAGATATTAGAAAAACGGCTACCGTCAAGATCAATTTGGAGAATCGTATCGACTATGCCAATGACTATATTTTAAACTTGTTGGAGTATAAGCTTACCGAATTTGTCACCCAACCACCCCGGATTATTTGCCATGATGATATGCCCGATATCATACACGATATTATCGGTGGTTTTATCATGGACTATAGAGAAGGTATTGCCGTGCTAAAACACAAAACCAAAAATAATAACTATTTTTGGGCTTTTACACATTATTATCCTTCTTACAAACCTGATGGTAGTTTTGAAGCTTTTATTACCAGACGCAAGCCTTTGCCTGCCAAAAAATTAAGTGGCAATTTGGAAGATATGAAATACCAGATTACGAAGCTGTATAAGATCCTTAAAGAAATAGAACAACACACCGGCATTAAACAAGCTCAAAAATATTTGGAAGGGTTTTTAGAATATAAAGGTTATAACGATTTGGAAGCTTATTATATGAGTTTTTTTAATTTTGATAAAAACGAATTGGAAGAGTATTTTTCAATTAATAATAAAACTCCTGAAAAAAAGATTAAAAAATACACCAATATTATTG
>Ga0256834_1001072_pt1 | contig 19060 bp, 17 predicted proteins | sample 4281140metaG_FD_190536 | JGI IMG/M metagenome (GOLD analysis project Ga0256834, IMG submission 190536) | Hydrothermal vent microbial communities from East Pacific Rise, Pacific Ocean - 4281-140 | ecosystem: Environmental > Aquatic > Marine > Hydrothermal vents | place: Pacific Ocean: East...
TACCAAGATCAAGAATTTTACAAACTGGGGGTTTAGCATTTGGTGAAATTGCTACAAGGTCAAGCCCTGCGTCACGCGCCATTTCTTTTGCTATTTGTGTATCAACTGTGCCACGGTTTTCACCTTCGGCATCGATAAGTTGCACTTGTGATGAAATAATATCTTCATTTGCTGGCGGGCCACCTTTTTGTGGCTGTGTTGGTCTCATTGGACGACGAATGGTATATAATCCTTTTAAATATTAAAAATAAAACATAAACGTGAATGCTTGCGGCTAAAAATATGTTAGATGCTGATAAAGTCAACTAATAAAACAAGAAAAGCGATATTGAACCCACATTATCGTAAAGATATGCGTATTTTTAGTTAAAATTTAGTTTTTGAGAGGTTTTTATGAGTTTGAGGAAAAATATTAATGTTGGAGAGGCACAAAATATCCGCCAGATTGCAATTTTACACTCAACAAGCAAATCAAAGCAAACAACAAGCAAATCAAAGAATAAATCAGCGGGATTATTTTGGCTTGGTGGTTTCAAGTCTGACATGCTTGGCTCAAAAGCAAATTATCTTAATGAATTTGGACAAAAAAACGGGCTGGAGGTTACTAGATTTGATTATAGTGGGCATGGGAAATCTAGCGGTGAATTTGTCAACGGCACAATAAGTGATTGGCTTGAAGAGGCGAAGGCAGTTTTTGAGCAAACAAGCGGCGAGCAAATTATCATTGGCTCATCAATGGGTGGTTGGCTGGCGCTTTTGCTCAATAAAGCATTGCGTAAAAAAAACGAGAATAGAATAAAAGCGATAATTCTTATTGCGCCTGCCATTGATATGACGAAAGACCTGATGGAGGATAGATTTTCAGATAAAGAAATAGCTGAGTTAAATCAAACGGGGCTAATTGAAAAACCCTCAGATTATGATGAGCCGTATATTCTAACCAAACAGCTGATTGATGATGGTGAAAAACATCTTTTATTTAGCAATGTTTCGATTATCACAAACTGCCCAATTCACATTTTACAAGGGGGGTTAGATAAAGACGTGCCACTTGCGCATGCGCTAAAACTGGTTTCTTATCTTAATATGGACGAGGTGAATTTCACCCTTATTCCCGATGGTGGGCATAGCCTTAGCCGAGCGCAAGATTTAGCAAAATTGGGTGAGGTGATTAACTCATTTTTGATCTAAATATATCGCCTCTAAGCCTTGCCGATATGTTGGATAAAACAATTCAATATCAAGCGCCTTTTTAATTGCATTATTTGAAACCCGCTTATTATCATTATAAAAACTACGAGCCATTTTGCTCATATTAGCAGTTGCAAAAAACTCTTCTTTTGGCGGAGTTACTCCCGCCATATTTGCTGCAAATAAAACCACCTCTTGCGGTGGTGCAGGTTCATCATCGCAAAGATTATAAATGCCGCTTAATTCTTGTCTTGCGGCTAGTTTTGTCACCTGTGCAATATCTTTTACATGAATACGATTAAACACCTGATTGTCTTTTATAATCCGCTTCGCTTTGCCGCTTTTAAGCTTTTCAAATGCTGAGCGCCCATTGCCATAAATTCCTGCCAACCGCAAGATTAATAGGGGAATGCCCTGTTTTTTAGCAAACTCCTGCCAAAGCTGTTCGGCTTTTAATCGCCAAATTGAGCGGATATTTTCAGGCTCACATTTTGCACCCTCATCAATCCATAAACCATTGTGATTTCCATAAACACCAATGGTTGAATAATAACAAAGCCACTTGATGTTTTTGGCTTTTTCTAATTGCCTTTGAAAATGAGTAAATACCGCATCGCCATTCTCATTTGGTGCGATTGAGTGAATAATATGAGTGGCGTTTTCGATAATTGGAAAAAGTTTCTCATTGGGCTGCTCGCCATCAAAAACATAAGCTTGATAATTTTGCTTTTTTAGATTTTTCACTCCGCTTTCATTGCGACTTGTGCCAATGATTCTATTGGGCGCATTAATTGCCCTTGCGCTGGCAGTGGCGGCATATCCCATGCCAAAAAATAAATATTTAGCCTCTATCTCACCCATTCTTTTGCCACTTCTTTATCGATTTCTTTTTTCATATATTGTGCTTTTTTACTGACAATTTCCTCTTCATTTGCCAGTTGAATATACGCCCAAATCGCCATGCCTCGAATAAGCGGATTTTCATCAACCAGCCGCTTTTCAATTTCGCTTAAAAGCTGTCTTTCATTAGAATTACCAATCGCAATTAAAACATTTCGAATAAAACGTGCATGCCCCAATCGTTTTATTGGTGAGCCTGAAAATAATTTCCTGAAAGCCTTATCATCTAATGTTATTAAGTCCATAAGTTTTGGCGCAGCAAGTTCCTCTCTTGCTTGTAATTTAATTTCACTGGTGGTTTTGGCAAATTTATTCCATGGGCAAATGGCAAGGCAATCATCACAACCATAAATTCTATTACCCATAGGCGCACGATATTTAAGCGGGATTTGCCCCTTATGTTCGTTATTATAATAAGCAAGGCATTTTGTAGCGTCGAGTTGAAATGGGGCAGGAAAAGCATTAGTTGGACAGATGGTTAGACATTTTGTGCATGAACCGCAAATTTCTTTTGCTGGCTCTGAAGTGGGCAATTCCACATCACAAAATATTGCGCCCAAAAATAACCATGAGCCAAATTCTCGTGAAACAATTACACTATGCTTGCCCTGCCAACCAATGCCTGCACTTTGTGCCAATGGTTTTTCCATTACAGGGGCGGTATCAACAAAAACTTTTACATCAGCATTTGCTTTGCGAGCCAATAAAGAAGCCAATTCTTTCAGCCGCCCTTTTATTATATCGTGATAATCACGATTGCGAGCATAGACTGAAATATTACCAACAGATTTTTGCTGTAATAGCGGCAAGGGATTTTCTTTGGGCGCATAATTCACCCCAAGCAGAACAATAGATTTCACATCAGCCCAAAGCCCCTTGGGGCTAGTGCGGCGTAGCGCAGTTTCTTGCATCCAGTGCATATCGCCATGCCAGCCAGCTTTTAATGCTTTATCTAATCTTGTTGCCAACTTTGGGTTAGTGGTTGCACAAGTAATGCCAAAACTATCAAAGCCAAGTTTTTGCGCCCGCTGACGCAACTCTTTAACTAGCTTGATTTTTTTAGCTTCAATCAAAAATCAAGATCCGCATAATGGGCGGAAGCGGGCATACCAACTAGTTTGTCGGTTAATAAAGTGCGAAAAGCAGGGCGAGATTTTATTCGTGCATACCAGTCTTTAATTTCCCCCGCTTTTGCCCAATCAATATGATCAAGATAATCAAGTGTTGAAAAATGTGCGCCAAGTGCAAAATCTGCAAGCGAGAGATGTTTGCCGCCAAGCCAAGCACGGGTTGCAAATAAATAGGCAAAATATTTTTCTTGCTCACTAAGATTTACTTTAGCCGCCCGAAGAATATTCGTATCAGGAGTGCCTGACTTTTGCTCTCTTTTGCCAATTTTTTCTTCCAAAATATAATGGGTGACCGCATCATTAAATCTTCCCATTATCAACTCATAAAGCCGCCACATCTCGGCTCTGTCTTTTGCATTGTTTGGAATGAGCGAATTGCCCTTTGTTTTATAATTTTCTTCAACATGATGAATGATTGCCAATGCCCCAATAATATTAGAGCCATTTTCTTCAACCAGTACGGGCAAAATAGCTAAAGGATCAATATCGGTTAGGTTTTTTGATCTTTTCCAAGTGCTAGCTTCTTCAAGTTCAAGCTCCACCCCATATTCAGCAAAAATAAGGCGAATTAGGCGTGAGCTTGCATCAAGTTTATGAAATAATAATTTTGGCATATTTATTTTATCCGTTTATTTTTAACTCTTTTACACTAAGAGCAAATCAAGTTAGAAGCAAAAAACGCTTTTTTTAGCAAAAAAATTTCTGGAGACTATGAAATGTCCGATCAATCTATTTTTGTGCCGCTAGTTTTGGGGATAATTGAGGGTATTACCGAATTCCTTCCTGTGTCATCAACCGCTCATTTATTACTTAGTGGGCATTTTTTTGGTCTTAGTCAGCCTGCGACATTCATCGTGCTTATTCAATTAGGCGCAATTTTGGCGATTCTTACTATTTATTTCAGCAAATTGTGGCAATTATTAAAAGATGCTTTAGCGGGCAAAAAAGGCGCATGGTTATTTGCGCTAAATGTGTTGCTAGCCTCAATTCCTGCGGCACTAGTTGGGGTATTTGCGCGTGATTTTATTCAAACAGTGATTTATGAAAGCGCTTTTATTATATGTGTGATGTTGGTGGTTGGCGGAATAATATTGCTTATAGTTGATAAATTACCTCTTAAAGTAAAATATACTGATATTTATACTTATCCTTGGCATTTAAGTTTAATCATTGGGCTGTTTCAAATGATTGCTCTTATTCCGGGCGTATCACGCTCTGGCGCAACTATTGTTGGGGCATTATTATTTGGCACAGATAAACGCTCCGCCGCCGAATTCACCTTTTTCATTGCCCTACCAATAATGTCTGGTGCATTTATTTATGATTTTTATAAAAGCCGTGATCTTATCTTAAATGGTGGCGTTGGTATGGATATTGTAATTGGCTTTATTGCAGCCTTTATTTCGGGCGCAATAGTTGTGCGTTATTTGCTCAATTTTGTCTCAAAGCACGGCTTTGGATTTTTCGCATGGTGGCGCATAATTGTTGGCGGTGTTGGTCTTATTGCTCTTACAATGATGGGGTGAAATTGATATTCACCCAGTCGCTATGAATGCAGTTGGATTTATTCCTGAGTTAAAGCCAGCTGGGGCAAAGCGAGGTATCCTTAACTTCTACAAGACACTTGTCATGTTGAGCGTAGCCGAAACATCTTAATTTGTGGCTTTAAGCTTCTTGTTTATCAAACTGCCCGTGTAGACGAAAACGCCACATGTAGGTTGGCAAAATCGCCTCCATTGAGGTTGGCTTAATACCAAAAGCGGCAATAGTTCTTTTTTGTTTGATGGCTTGCTTTGAAACAATATTATCACTTTCAAGCTGTCTCACTTGATCTACAGTTAATAACGGTGAGGGTAGAATTTGTAAGAAAAATGCCTTTATCTTGGCAAACCAAAAAGGCACAGCAATAAGAATATTTTTCCGACCAGTTTCATTTGATACCATTTGCAACAATTGTTGCATGCTTGCTATTTTCTCACCACCAAGCTCATAAATTGTGCCTTTTTTAACTTTGCCAGCCGCCGCCAAGCTAATTGCCTTTGCTACATCACCAACATAAATTGGCTGAAAAAGCGTTTCCTTGCCAATCATTGGCAGGATTTTTGAAATTGATGAAATTGTGCCAAATAGATTGAAGAATCCATCTCCAATGCCAAAAATAATTGAGGGGCGTAAAATTATTGCGTTTGGAAAAGCTTTAAACACCGCTTCTTCACCAAGTGCTTTTGATTGCACTGCAATACTGTTAGAATTTTTATCTGCCCCAAGCGCACTAAGATGAACCAGCGTTTTAACTGATGCCGCTTTTGCAGCTTTTGCAATATTTGCCGCACCTTCAACCTGCACTGCTTCAAATGTCTGCTTTGAGGTTTGTGATTTAATGCCAACACAATTAATAACAATATCAGCCCCCTCAACGGCTCTTGCCACAGAATCAAAATTACGAATATTTGCCTGAATTGGCACAATCTGTCCAACATTACCAAGTGGCTTTACATGATCTGCTAAATCTGGGCGACGCACCGCAACACGAATGCGATAACCAAGTTGCGCTAATTCTTGCACCGCTTGCGTGCCAACAAAACCGTCTCCACCAAAAATCGTAATAAGCTTTTCGCTTGCGTTTGCCATAATAAAAGCACCTTTTGATTCTTATAGCCCAATTTGAATATGCTGTTCTTAACTTGTATTTTATGCCCATGTCGAGGGGCAAAACCAATGCTGAATGTAAATAATTAAAAAAACCCCTTTGACGAATGGCTTTTGTGTTGTTATCAGTTGTTCTACATTTCTTTTTGTGCTTTTAAGTGCAAAAAATAACTCTGAACTTATTCATCAGATAAAAGGCAAAAATAATGGCGAATAATCAACGCCCACTTTCTCCGCATTTACAAATTTATAAAACCCAAATTACAATGGTTATGTCGATTTTACATCGCATAACTGGCAGTGCAATTTATTTTGGCTTTGCTCTACTTGCTTGGTGGTTAACCGCAGCAGCGATTGGCGGCAATGCCTATGATTTTGCTAATTTAGTTTTATCGCATTGGGCTTCGCAAGTGATTCTGTTTGGTTTTACTTGGGCATTGTTTAATCACATGCTTGGCGGGCTTCGTCATTTTATTTGGGACGCTGGAAAAGGTTTTTCAAAAGCTTCTCGTTTTGGCATGGCATGGGCAACATTATTTGGCGGCATGGCGCTTACTGTGCTTGTTTGGCTATTTATGGTGTGGAGTTAACAATATGAAAAATAATACAACAAGAATGCGCACTCCGCTTAAAAAAGTAACAGGTTTGGGAAGCGCAAAAACTGGCACTATGCACTTTTGGCATCAGCGCTTAACTGCTTTAGCCAATGTGCCGCTTTCATTATTTCTGATTTGGTTTATTGCAAGTGTAGCTGGCACAAGCAGATATGCGATAGTTGAAACATTATCTAATCCAATAATCGTAACGCTGTTATTGCTTAGCCTATTTTCAATTCTTTGGCACATGCGCCTTGGCATGCAAGTGGTTATTGAAGATTATGTTCCAAATGAATTAAATAAACTCTTAGCGCTCACCTTGAATAATTTCTTTGTGCTTGGTGTAGGCACACTTTCAATAATTTCAATATTAAAACTTAGTTTTGGGGGTTAATTATATGTCCGATAATGGGGCTGAAAATAAGCCATACGAAATTATTGATCATGAATTTGATGTAGTAGTTGTTGGTGCGGGTGGTGCAGGATTGCGGGCAACGCTTGGCATGGCAGAGCAGGGTTTAAAAACCGCTTGTGTTACTAAAGTTTTTCCAACCCGCTCGCATACTGTTGCGGCACAGGGCGGCATTGCGGCATCATTAAGCAATATGGGGCCTGATAATTGGCAGTGGCATATGTATGATACTGTTAAGGGATCAGACTGGCTTGGCGATAATGATGCGATGGAATATCTAACTCGTGAAGCACCAAAAGCGGTGTATGAGCTTGAACATTATGGCGTGCCATTTTCTCGCACACAAAAAGGGCAAATTTATCAGCGTCCTTTTGGCGGACACATGCAAAATTTTGGCGATGGTCCACCAGTGCAAAGAACATGTGCGGCGGCAGATAGAACAGGTCATGCAATTCTTCACACGCTTTATGGTCAATCTTTAAGACATAATGCCGAGTTTTTTATTGAATATTTTGCGCTTGATTTATTAATGAATGAAAAGGGCGAATGCGAGGGCATTATTGCTTGGAAACTTGACGATGGCACAATTCATCGCTTTAGAGCAAAAACTGTAGTTCTTGCTACGGGCGGATATGGGCGCACCTATTTTTCTTGCACTTCTGCCCACACTTGCACAGGTGATGGCAATGGCATGGTTGCCCGTGCTGGTTTGCCGCTTCAAGACATGGAATTTGTGCAATTTCACCCAACTGGTGTTTATGGCGCAGGGGTTTTAATTACTGAGGGCGCACGTGGCGAGGGTGGATATCTTACTAATAGTGAGGGCGAGCGATTTATGGAACGCTATGCGCCTAACGCAAAAGATTTAGCATCACGAGATGTGGTTTCTCGTTGTATGACTATTGAGATTAAAGAGGGGCGTGGCGTTGGTCCTAAAAAAGATCATATTTATTTACATCTCGATCATCTTGATCCTGATGTTTTGGCAGAAAGATTGCCCGGGATTACAGAAAGCGCAAAAATATTCGCAGGCGTAGATTTAACCCGAGAGCCAATTCCAGTAATTCCAACCGCTCACTATAATATGGGCGGCATTCCAACCAATTATCATGGTGAAGTGCTTAACCCAACTAAAGAGAAACCAAATGCAATTGTTAAAGGTTTAATGGCGGTTGGTGAAGCGGGCTGTGCCTCGGTGCATGGGGCGAACCGTCTTGGTTCGAACTCATTAATTGATTTGGTGGTATTTGGGCGTGCAGCGGCAATTAAAGCGGGGCAGGTTATTGATAGAAATACGGCTATTCCTGAAGTAAACCAAAAATCTTCAGATAAAATTCTTGCTCGTTTTGATCGCTTAAGAAATGCTAACGGTTCGGTTTCAACCGCTACTTTGCGTGATAAAATGCAACGCACAATGCAAGAAGATGCGGCGGTGTTTAGAACTGAAGAAACTTTGCAAAATGGCGTTGATAGAATGAGCGCTATTTGGAAAGAAATGGGCGATATTAAAGTCACTGATAGATCGCTTATTTGGAACTCAGACCTAGTTGAAACGCTTGAATTAGAAAATCTAATGGCAAATGCTATGACTACTGTTGTTTCAGCAACTGCTAGAAAAGAAAGCCGTGGCGCACATGCAAGAGATGATTTTGACAAAAGAAATGACAAAACATGGCGCAAGCATACGCTTTCAAGCATTTCAGAAAAAGGCAAGGTTAAGCTTAGCTATCGACCAGTGCAGACCGAGCCTTTGACAAAAGAAAAAGACGGCGGCATTAGCCTTAAGAAAATCGCACCAAAAGCACGTGTATATTAAGAAAGAGCTAAAAAATGGTACAACTCACACTTCCAAAAGGCTCATCACCAAAGCAGGGCAAAATTTGGCCAAAGCCAGATAGTGATAATATTCGTGAGTATAAAATTTATCGCTATGATCCCGATCAAGGCGGCAATCCTCGTATTGATAGTTTTTTTGTAGATGCTAATGATTGCGGGCCAATGATTTTGGACGCACTGTTATGGATAAAAGATAATGTCGATCCAACTCTAACCCTAAGACGTTCATGTCGTGAGGGAATTTGTGGCTCTTGCTCGATGAATGTTGATGGTCTCAATACTCTAGCATGCACCAAGGGCATGGACGAAGTTTCAGGTGTGATTAAAGTCTATCCATTGCCGCATTTACCAGTAGTAAAAGACCTTGTGCCAGATTTAAGCAAATTTTATGCGCAACACAAATCTATTGAACCCTGGCTACAAACTAAAACTCCCGCTCCGGGTACTGAATGGTTGCAAAGCCATGAAAGTCGAGAAAAACTTGATGGTCTATATGAGTGTATTCTTTGTGCTTGCTGTTCAACCTCTTGCCCATCTTATTGGTGGAATGGCGATAGATATTTAGGGCCCGCTGTATTATTGCAAGCCTATCGCTGGTTAATTGATTCTCGTGATGAGGCAACTGGCGAAAGACTTGATAATCTAGAAGATCCCTTTAGGCTTTATCGCTGTCATACAATTATGAATTGCACTAATGTCTGCCCCAAAGGTCTTAACCCAGCCGAAGCGATTGCTGAAATTAAAAAGCTTTTGATTGAGCGTAGAATATAGCGGCAATGTTTGAAATTATTGCAGAAGTAAGAGATATTTCTCAAGCAAGAGTGCTTATTATTGCACTTAAAGCACATGGTTTTAACCCGCTTGAGGGTAATGAAATGGGTCTGCCCGCAATGCCGGGAATTACTTCATTAAAAGGTACAATAAAAATCAAAGTTCCCAAAGTTGAGGCAGAGGACGCAAAAATCCTAGCAAAAGACCTGCTAAAAGAAATGCAATCTTAATTGGAACAATCTTAATTGGTGCAATCTTAATTATGTCAATCTTAATTGCTAAATAACATTTGTTGATTATTAATATAAAAAGAAAATCAAAAGGCGCAATGTTAGCATGACTAAAATACTTTTTACATTATCAAAATTTGCTCTTTTAGGAGTGGTGTTTTTAATTACAGGTTGCACCTCAACCTCGCCTTTTGGGCCTTCAAATAAAATAACAAGCACACCCGTTCAACTCCCAGGGGTGACAAGTTCATCGGTGCAAACTAGTGCTTTGCCTCCATTGCAGGGTGAGAATGGTAATATTGTGCAAGAGAATATTTTTAACCCTAATAATCCTGTCGACCCAAATTTTGGTGATCCCGCCCTTAATGGGCAAAATGTCAACAATGATAGCTCGTTTACAAATATTGCAAATGTTGGATCGTCACAAATTACTCCCGCAGGGCGAGATTTAAGTGGTAAATTAACTGTTGCAAAATTACTTGGCGCTTGGACGCTTGGTGCGCAATCTTTGCAGTGTCGTATAAACCTTACGCAAACAACAAAATCAGGCACAAATCGCTATCGTGCTTCTGCGCCAAATTGTCAAATACCAGTAATTTCATTAATTTCTTCATGGCAATTAGCAGGCGCACAAGTTCAACTTTATGATGAAAGCGGCGCTATGATTGGCGCATTCCAAAAATCAGGCATTCGCTTTATTGGCACATTAGCTGGCGGCGTTGCAGCATCACTCGATGGTTAAAAAAGCTTACTCCAATCTTATTGATTCAAATGTCTTAAGCGCAGATGGGGCGCAATTTGCCGCTGTGCAACAATTAGATATTTTAAGTAATCAATTAGTAAAATTGCAATCTGGCAAAAAAGGTCTACATAATTTTTTTACTTCTCGATCCAAAGTTCCAAAAGGAATTTATTTATGGGGTGGCGTTGGGCGAGGTAAAACCATGTTAATGGATATGTTTTTTGAAAATGTGCAAATCAAAGAAAAAAGACGAGTGCATTTTCATGAATTTATGGACGAAATGCATAGTGAAATTGCAATTTTTAGAGCAAAAAATAAAACTAAATCAGGCGCACTAGATCCAATCCCACATATAATTAAACCCATTATTCGTGATGTCAGACTGTTATGTTTTGATGAATTTCATGTAAGTGACATTACTAATGCAATGCTGCTTTTGCGGCTGTTTGATAAATTATTTCATGCAGGAATTGTAATGGTTGCAACCTCAAATGTTGCACCAGATAATTTATATAAAGATGGATTAAACAGAGAATTATTTTTGCCCTTTATTGATTTATTAAAAAGCAAAGTTGAGGTTTTGGAGCTTAAAAGTGCCAAAGATTTTAGGCTTGATAAATTATCAAAAGAAGATATTTTTTATTTTGGCAAAGGTAAAAAGGCAAAAATTGCCATGGATAAGGTTTTTATTGCTCTTAGCGGCGGGCAAAAACCTCGACAAATTACTATTAAAAGTCTGGGGAGAAAAATTATTGTGCCTTTTTCTGCTATGGGGGTGGCAAGATTTGATTTTAAGGATCTTTGTGAAAATCCGCTTGGCGCAAGAGATTATCTAAAAATAGCAAATATTTTTCATACCATAATAATTGATAATATAATAGAATTTACCCCGCAAAACTCAAATGAGGCAAAGCGGTTCATTTTATTAATTGATAGCCTTTATGATAAAAAAGTGAAATTAGCGGCAAGCTTTATGGTGTCGCTAGAAAAATTGAGTGGAGATAAAAATACAGCATTTGAGTTCAAGCGCACCATTTCACGTCTTAATGAAATGCACTCAATTTCTTATCTTGGCTCATAATTTAAATAATTCGTAAAATACAGGTATTTCTACTAGCATTTATAGCTATTTTCCCACTTGCGCATTAGCATTCTTAAGGGTAATGAATGCGTATGCAAACCTTAACAAAATAAACATAAAAAGGCAGAATAATCATGGCACGTAAAAAAATTGCACTAATTGGTGCAGGACAAATTGGCGGCACTTTAGCTCACCTAGCAGCACTTAAAAATCTTGGTGATGTTGTATTATTTGATATTGTAGATGGCGTGCCGCAAGGCAAAGCGCTTGATCTTTCACAATCTGGTGCGGTTGAAGGTTTTGCCTCTTCAATTAAGGGTACTAGCGAATATAAAGATATTTCGGGCGCAGATGTAATTGTTGTAACAGCAGGCGTGCCACGTAAACCTGGTATGAGCCGTGATGATTTATTAGAGATTAACCTAAAAGTTATGGAGCAAGTTGGCGCAGGCATTGCAAAATATGCTCCAAATGCTTTTGTTATATGTATCACCAACCCGCTAGATGCAATGGTTTGGGCGTTACAGCGTTTTTCTGGTCTTCCGACAAATCGTGTAGTTGGCATGGCGGGTGTGCTTGATAGCTCACGTTTTTGCCATTTCATTGCTGATGAGCTTAATGTTGCCATAAAAGATGTGAACGCATTCGTGCTTGGTGGGCATGGCGATACAATGGTTCCTTTGCCACGTTATTCAACAGTTGCGGGCATTCCTTTGACTGATTTGGTGAAAATGGGCTGGTTAACAAAGACAAAATTAGATGAAATTATTCAACGCACTCGTGATGGCGGCGCTGAAATTGTTGGTCTACTAAAAACTGGGTCTGCTTTTTATGCGCCAGCCGCCGCGGCGATTGATATGGCAGAAGCTTATTTATATGATTCAAAACGAGTGTTACCATGCGCTGCTTATCTTAAGGGAGAATTTGGCGTAAAAGGCATGTATGTTGGAGTGCCAACAATAATTGGTGCAAAAGGTGTTGAAAAAATTGTTGAAATTTCTCTTTCAGCTTCAGAGCAAAAAGGCTTTGATAAGTCACTTGATTCGGTCAAAGGTTTGGTTGAAGCGTGCAAAAAAATTGCACCAAAACTAGCTTAAATTATCTTTTTTAAAAAACATTAAGGGCTCAAATATGAATATTCATGAACATCAAGCCAAAGCATTATTAAAAGAATATGGTGTGCCAGTGTCAAATGGCGTTGCTATATTTTCTAAAGATGAAGCAGAAGCGGCAGCAAAATCTCTTCCCGGTCCTCTTTGGGTGGTAAAAAGTCAAATCCATGCGGGTGGTCGAGGCAAAGGTCGATTTGTAGAACTTGGCGCAGATGCAGATGGCGGCGTTCGTCTTGCACGATCAATTGAAGAGGTAGTTTCAGATGTAAATGAAATGCTTGGCAATACCTTAGTTACAAAACAAACTGGAGATCAAGGCAAGCAAGTTAATCGCATTTACATTGAAGATGGTGCGGATATAAAAAGCGAACTTTATCTTTCAATTTTGGTTGATCGTGAAAGCGGGCGTGTTGCATTTGTTGCATCAACCGAAGGCGGCATGGATATTGAAGCGGTGGCAGAAGAGACCCCTGAAAAAATTCATACTATTACGATTAATCCAGCTTCTGGCGTAACTGAGGCTGATGTTGAAAAACTTTGTTCAGCATTTGAGTTGGACGATAAGGCAAGAGAAGATGCTAAAACTCTTTTCCCAATTCTCTATAAAGCTTTTGTTGAAAAAGACATGTCTTTGTTAGAAATCAATCCGCTTATTATTATGAAAGACGGACATCTAAAAGTATTAGATGCCAAAGTTTCTTTTGATAATAACGCTCTTTTTCGACACCCAGATATTGTTGAGTTGCGTGATCTAAGCGAAGAAGATGAAAAAGAAATCGAAGCTTCAAAGCATGATCTAGCTTATATTGCGCTTGATGGCACTATTGGCTGTATGGTCAATGGCGCAGGTTTGGCAATGTCTACTATGGATATTATCAAATTATATGGCGAAGAGCCTGCTAACTTTTTAGACGTTGGTGGTGGCGCAACGGCTGAAAAAGTAACCGCAGCATTTAAAATTATTACCGCAGATCCACAAGTTAAGGGTATTTTGGTAAATATCTTTGGCGGCATTATGCGCTGTGATGTTATTGCACAGGGTGTGTTACAAGCGGTAAAAGAAGTGGGTCTTAAAGTTCCACTTGTTGTTCGACTTGAAGGCACACGTGTTAAAGAGGGGCAAAAGCTGATAAATGATAGCGATTTAGACGTTATCTCAGCCGATGATCTTGATGATGCGGCACAAAAAATTGTTGCAGCTGTAAGAGCTAATAAATAACCCCAAAATCAAAGGAATTATATCTATGTCTATCCTAGTTAATAAAGACACCAAGGTTTTGGTTCAGGGTCTTACTGGCAAAACTGGAACATTTCATACCGAGCAAGCACTTGCTTATTATAATACGCAAATGGTTGGCGGCACTCACCCCAAAAAGGGCGGGCAGAAATGGACTTCTGGTATTGATGGCACCGAATTGCCAATTTTTACAACAGTTGCCGAGGGCAAGGAGGCAACGGGCGCAAATGCAACCGTAATTTATGTGCCACCTGCTGGTGCAGCGGCGGCAATTATGGAGGCGATTGAAGCCGATATTGAGTTAATCACTTGTATTACTGAGGGCGTTCCTGTGATGGATATGGTCAAGGTGAAAGAGCGTTTAGAGCGATCAAATTCGCGTCTTATTGGTCCAAACTGTCCGGGAGTTCTTACACCCGAAGAGTGTAAAATTGGCATTATGCCGGGTAGCATTTTCTCAAAAGGCTCAGTTGGTATTGTTTCTCGTTCTGGCACTTTAACTTATGAGGCGGTTTTTCAAACTACTAATGAGGGTTTAGGGCAAACAACTGCGGTTGGCATTGGCGGCGATCCAGTTAAGGGAACTGAGTTTATTGATGTGCTTGAGTTATTCTTGGCAGATGATGAAACCAAATCAATTGTAATGATTGGTGAAATTGGTGGCTCTGCTGAAGAAGAAGCGGCGCAATTTATTAAAGACGAAGCTAAAAAAGGTCGCTCAAAACCAATGGCAGGATTTATTGCAGGGCTTACAGCCCCTGCTGGTCGCACAATGGGTCATGCCGGTGCGGTTATTTCTGGCGGCAAAGGTGGCGCACAAGATAAAATTGAAGCGATGCAAAGTGCTGGAATTAGAGTTTCTAAATCTCCTGCTAAAATTGGTAAAGCACTGGTAGAATTGCTTAATAACTAAAAAAATTATTTTGGGCTGGTTAATAAAATTAGCCCAAAAAAATATAATTAACAAATTTCTAATATGTGGCGTTCACACTTAGAAGAATAGATTTTGATTCTGGGATATCATTGTGTGCTTTTGCACTCAGTTTTAGATAAGGGAAAAGACAAGTTAAAAACTTGTTGCAACACATCATGGCACGACAAAAAGAAAACGCAGATTTTTTGGCTTCATCATTTTTATACGGAGGCAACGCTGGTTATATTGAAGAATTATATGCCGCATTTAGTAAAGACCCAAATAGTGTTGATGCAAGTTGGCAGAAATATTTCTCACAATTTGATGAGAGCGCTGAGATGGTGCAAAAAAATGCACAAGGCGCAAGTTGGAAAAGAGCAAATTGGCCTCCAAGATTAGATAATGAGTTAATCTCTGCAATCGATGGCGACTGGGGCGATACAGCGCTTAAAAGCCAAGATGCAACAAAAAAAGCTGCTATAAAAACAGGTGAAGCACTTTCTTCAGCTGATATTATGCAAGCAACTCGTGATTCAATTCATGCGATTATGATGATAAGAGCATATCGCATGCGTGGACATTTGCATGCTGATCTTGATCCATTAAAACTTAAAGACGTTGAGGACGCACCAGAACTTGATCCAGCCTCTTATGGTTTTATTGAAGAAGATTATGATCGTAAGATTTTTATTGATAATTATCTGGGAATGGAATTTGCAACTGTTCCGCAAATGCTTGAAGTTTTACGCCGTACCTATTGCTCGACTTTAGGTGTAGAATTTATGCATATTTCTGACCCTGAGGCAAAAGCTTGGCTACAAGAACGAATTGAGGGGCCACATAAAGAAATTACTTTTACCGATATGGGTAAAAAAGCAATTCTTAATAAATTGATTGAAGCCGAGGGTTTTGAGAAATTTTTAGATGTGAAATATACTGGCACGAAGCGTTTTGGGCTTGATGGCGGTGAAAGTCTTATTCCTGCGCTTGAGCAAATTATTAAACGTGGTGGTGCGCTTGGAGTTAAAGATATTGTGCTTGGCATGGCGCATCGTGGTCGCCTAAATGTTTTAACCCAAGTGATGGCTAAACCGCATCGTGCGTTATTTCATGAGTTTAAGGGCGGTGCTTTTTATTCTGATGATGTTGAGGGATCGGGTGATGTTAAATATCACCTAGGTGCAAGTTCTGATCGTGAATTTGATGATAATAAAGTGCATCTTTCACTTACTGCAAATCCATCACATCTTGAAATTGTAAACCCAGTTGTGCTTGGCAAATGTCGAGCAAAACAAGATCAGCATAATGCACAAAATGGTAAATTTATTGAACCAAAATTAAGCGAGAGAAATAGCGTTATGCCATTGCTTTTGCATGGTGATGCAGCTTTTGCAGGGCAAGGTGTTACGGCTGAATGTTTAGGTTTATCTGGGCTAAAAGGTCATAGAACTGGCGGCTCAATTCATTTTGTTATTAACAATCAAATCGGCTTTACTACTTCACCAATTCATTCTCGCTCGTCCCCATATCCAACCGATGTTGCAAAAATGATTGAAGCACCTGTGTTTCATGTGAATGGCGATGATCCTGAAGCGGTGGTATTTGCAGCAAAAGTTGCAACCGAATATCGTCAACAATTCCATCGTCCTGTAGTGGTTGATATGATTTGTTATCGTCGCTTTGGACATAATGAGGGCGATGAGCCAGCATTCACTCAGCCAATTATGTATAAACGCATTAAAGCTCACGAAACAACTTTAACAATTTATTCTAAAAAACTTATTGCTGAAGGTGTTTTAAGCCAAGCAGAAGTCGATCAGATGAAAGCTGATTGGCGGGCAAAACTTGAAATTGAATTTGCTGAAGGTGATAATTATACACCGCAAAAAACCGATTGGTTTGATGGTGCTTGGAAAAACCTAAAACGCGCAGAAAAAGATGGCGCACGAAGAGGTGATTCGGGGGTAAAAGAACAAGTTCTTAAAGAGATTGGTACAAAATTAGCAACTATTCCCAATGATTTCAAAGAGCATAAAACTATCAGGCGTTTTTTGAATAATCGCAAAAAAGCCATTGATAGTGGTGAGGGTCTTGATTGGGCAACCGCTGAATCTTTGGCTTTTGGCTCGCTCGTTGCCGAGGGTCACCCTGTTCGTCTTTCTGGTCAAGATTGTGAACGAGGCACATTTTCACAACGCCATTCAGTGCTTTACGATCAAGATAGCGAAGAAATGTATACCCCGCTAAATCACATATCAACAAATCAAAATCGCTATGAGGTTATCAACTCCATGCTTTCAGAAGAAGCGGTGCTTGGTTTTGAATATGGCTATTCTCTTGCTGAGCCAAAAGCTTTGACTATGTGGGAAGCGCAGTTTGGTGATTTTGTAAACGGGGCGCAGGTGATTATCGATCAGTTTATTTCATCTGGTGAGCGTAAATGGTTTCGTATGTCTGGTTTGGTTTTATTATTGCCACATGGATATGAAGGGCAAGGCCCCGAACATTCATCTGCTAGAATGGAGCGTTATTTACAGCTTTGCGCCGAAGATAATATGCAAGTTGCCAACTGCACAACCCCTGCAAATTATTTTCATATTCTTCGCCGTCAGCTTAAAAGAGACTTTAGAAAACCGCTAATATTAATGACACCCAAATCATTATTGCGTCATAAAAAAGCAGTTTCGAACTTAAGTGAGCTTGGTGAAGGTAGCACATTCCACAGAATTTTATGGGACGATGCCCAAGCTCCGGGTAAACCAAAAACAACTATTAAACTCGCAACTGACGACAAAATTCGCCGTGTAGTGCTTTGCACTGGCAAGGTTTATTATGATTTGCTTGAAGAGCGTGAAAAAAGAGATATCAATGATGTTTATTTACTAAGACTTGAGCAATTATATCCATTTCCTGCAAAAGCGTTGGTTGATGAGTTAACTCGTTTTCCAAATGCGCAAATCGTATGGTGTCAAGAAGAGCCAAAAAATATGGGTTCTTGGGCATTTATTCAACCTTATGTAGAATGGGTGCTTGAACAAATGGGTAGAAGAGGTCAACGTCCGCATTATGTTGGTCGTCCTGCTTCTGCCTCAACTGCAACTGGTTTAATGCGTCACCATTTGGCGCAATTACAAGCATTTTTAGATGATGCTTTCTCTAAATAAAGGAAAATAAAAATGAGCAAAGAAATTCGTGTTCCAACTTTAGGTGAAAGTGTATCTGAAGCAACTATTGGCACTTGGTATAAAAAAATTGGTGAGGCTGTTGTTGCCGATGAGCCAATTGTTGAGCTTGAAACAGATAAAGTAACTATTGAAGTTCCCGCCCCTGTTTCTGGCGTGCTTGAGAATATAATAGCTCAAAGCGGCGATACTGTTGAAGTTGATGCTCTGCTTGGTGCAATTAAAGAGGGTGCAGTTGCTGCGCCCACCGCTCCTGCTGCCGAGGCTACTCTTGCTGCCGAGGCTACTCCTGCACCTGTTAAGACTGCACCTGTAGCTGCTGCTGTTAGTGCAAGCCCATCTGCAGCAAAATTAATGGCAGAAAAAAATATTGATCCTGCAAGCGTTACAGGTTCTGGCAAACGAGGTCAGGTGTTAAAAGAAGACGTGAACAAACCAGTTGCCGCCGCTCCTGCTACTGCACCCACTGAACAGGGAGATCGTGAAGACAGAGTGAAAATGTCTCGCCTTCGTCAGACTATTGCAAGGCGCTTAAAAGACGCACAAAATACTGCGGCTATGCTTACAACTTTTAATGAAGTTGATATGCAGCCGATTATGGATTTAAGAAAAGAATATAAAGAGTTATTTCTTAAAAAACACGGTGTGAAACTTGGTTTTATGGGGTTTTTCGCAAAAGCAGTAACGCACGCACTTAAAGAAATTCCAGCAGTAAATGCTGAAGTTGATGGCAATGATTTAGTTTATAAAAATTATGCAAATCTTGGTGTTGCAGTTGGCACGCCAAAGGGTTTAGTTGTGCCAGTTGTGCGTGATGCAGATCAAATGAGCATTGCTGAAATTGAAAAAGATATTGGACGTTTGGGCGGTTTGGCTCGTGATGGCAAACTCTCAATGGCAGATATGCAGGGCGGCACATTCACCATTTCAAATGGCGGTGTTTATGGCTCGCTAATGTCAACGCCAATTCTTAATGCGCCTCAAAGCGGCATCTTGGGTATGCACAAGATTCAACAGCGCCCCGTAGTGGTGAATGGTGAAATTGTTATTCGCCCAATGATGTATTTGGCGCTTAGTT
>Ga0256834_1001073_pt1 | contig 19058 bp, 22 predicted proteins | sample 4281140metaG_FD_190536 | JGI IMG/M metagenome (GOLD analysis project Ga0256834, IMG submission 190536) | Hydrothermal vent microbial communities from East Pacific Rise, Pacific Ocean - 4281-140 | ecosystem: Environmental > Aquatic > Marine > Hydrothermal vents | place: Pacific Ocean: East...
TAGGAACTTGCCCCGTATTTGATACGGGGATACCCCCGTGGTTTGTTTCTTTTAAGTCGCCGTTGTTCGCTTTGCTCTCGACCCCGACACCCCCGCCGTTGGGCGCATTTCATTAAGTGCAGAGAAGTATAAAGTTTTTTTGATGGAATGGAAAAAGGAGGAGTGAGCGCAAGCGAGTGACTGTCGGCGCTAGAGCGCCGCCCCATCGGAGCATGAGCGTAGCGAATTAGCGTGAGATATATAAATGGTGCTGCCGGGGAGATTCGAACTCCCGGCCTCTCCATTACCAATGGAGTGCTCTACCCCTGAGCTACGGCAGCGTGTCTTTGGTGATTTTATAAATCAACCTTGCTAGTAAAGTTCGGCACTTAGTGCCATAGTGTGCTTTAAGACGCAAGGTCAAAAACTTAGATTTTGCAATCACCATAAAAATATAAGAATTTTGATATGAAATCTATTTCCCCAAAAGCTAAAAATGAACAAAAATTGGCGCAAGCACTTAAAGAGAATATGCAAAAGCGTAAAAAGCAGGTGAAAAATCGCAAGAGTATTGGTGAGAGCGTAAATGTGCAGGGAAATTCACAAAGTGATAAATATTAATCTTAATTTATCTAATGCTTGCCGAAATAGGGTGAAATAAGCTAGCAAGGATTAAGTTTTTAATTAAATTATTGGCGGCGCTTTTTGTTGCTGTTTAAGGGCATGAAATATGGATAGAATTAAAATAAAGGGCGGCAATCAACTTAATGGTGAGATTGTTATTTCTGGCGCAAAAAATGCGGCACTTCCCTTGATGATTGCTTCGCTTTTAACCAGTGAAAAACTGGTGCTTGATAATGTGCCTGCGCTGGCTGATGTAAAGCAGTTGCAAAAGATTTTGGCAAATCATGGGGTTGATATTAGTATCAAAGAAAGTTCTGATGATGATATGGGTGGGCAGCAGATTAGTTTTCACGCCAAAGAAATCACCGATACCTGCGCCCCATATGAATTAGTTAGTGCTATGCGGGCTAGTTTTTGGGTTATTGGACCTTTGCTTGCTCGCATGCACGAGGCGAAAGTTTCGCTCCCCGGTGGGTGTGCGATTGGTACTCGTCCGGTTGATTTTTTTCTTGATGGTCTCAAAGCACTTGGCGCTTCAATAAAAATTGAAGATGGTTATGTGATTGCTAAAGCTCCTAAGGGTGGTTTGCGTGGTAATCGGGTACATTTCCCTAAAGTCTCAGTGGGTGCAACTCATACTGTAATGATGGCGGCGGTGCTAGCTAATGGTACTACTATAATTGAAAATGCAGCACGAGAGCCTGAAGTGAGTAATGTTGCTAATTGTTTGGTGGCGATGGGGGCTAAAATTTCTGGTATTGATACTCATACCCTTACTATTGAAGGCGTGGAAAAATTGCATGGGGCGAATTTTGAGGTTCTTCCTGATAGGATTGAGGCTGGCACTTTTGCTATGGCGGTGGCTATGACTGGTGGTGATGTTTTATTAAAAAAAGGGCGAGTGCAAGATTTGCAGGCGGCGGTTGATGTTTTAATCGATGCTGGGGTTGAAATTACACAAGAAGAAACGGGTTTTAGGGTGAAGGCAAATGGGGCTGGATTGCGCCCGATTGATGTTGAGACCGATGTTTTTCCTGGTTTTCCTACAGATTTGCAGGCGCAATATATGGCGCTAATGACACGAGCGGCGGGTGAAGCTCATATTAAAGAAACTATTTTTGAAAATCGTTTCATGCATGTTGCAGAATTGGCTCGTTTTGGTGCTGATATTAAAATTGATGGACAAAGTGCAATAGTTAATGGTGTGCCGCAATTAAAGGGGGCGCAGGTTATGGCTACCGATTTAAGGGCCTCTGTTTCTTTGGTTATTGCAGGACTAGTGGCTGATGGAGAGACTTTTGTTTCTCGGATTTATCACCTTGATAGAGGTTTTGAGTGCTTAGAAGAAAAGCTGGGTCGCTGTGGGGCGGATATTAAAAGAATTTCAGATTAGGTTTATGCTTGTTAAATGATAAAAAATAACCACATGTGTTTTTCCCTTTGATAAATGAGAAAATGTAATGAGTGAATTAAAATTACTAGCTTTGGATAATGAAGATTTACAGGTAATTTCTACCTATGCGCAAGACGCTGTTATTCGCATTGTTGACATGGTCTTTTCTGATGGGCATTTTATTTTAATGATGAATAGATATGCTTGGGAGAAAGATAAATTTAACAAACGGAAAAAAGATAAGGGGCAGCGGGCGAGAAGTATTTTGCGTTTTGATTATGTGCAAAATGTAAAGGCTAAGGGTTTTGATCTTAATGCTAAAGAGGGAGTGCTTGAGTTGCTTTCAATTAGCTTTGAAGAAAAAGAAAAACCGCAAGGAAATGCAATTCTTAGTTTTGCAGGTGGTGCAACGATTAATCTTAGCTTAGAATGTTTAGAAGTTAAATTGCATGATCTTGGTGCAGCATGGAAAGCAAAAAACCGCCCCGAACATGATATAAGCTAAGTGAAGAGATTAAAGTGCCGATAAAATTAAATAATGAACATATTGATTTTGAAAAAGATTTTCAAAAATTATTAAATGTTAGCACTGATATTGCCAATGATATTGGTGATGTTGTTAGCTCTATTATTGCTGATGTAAGAAGTCGTGGTGATGAGGCTTTGTTTGAGTTGAGCGCTAAATTTGATAAGGTTACGCTTGATGCTAGTAATATTCGCTTTAGCGCAAGTGAAATAAATACGGCGGTTAATGATACCCCAAAAGATGTTATTAAAGCGCTTGAATTTGCTTATCGGCGCATTACTGCTCACCATGAAAAACAGCTTCCCAAAGATGACATTTATCAAGATGATATTGGGGTAACGCTTGGAACTCGCTGGAGTGCGATTGAAACTGCGGGGCTTTATGTTCCTGGTGGTTTGGCATCGTATCCATCTTCGGTTTTAATGAATGGTGTGCCTGCAAAAGTTGCTGGAGTTAAGCGGCTTGCTATGGTTGTGCCTACTCCAAATGCTCAGGTTAACCCTGCGGTGTTGGCGGCGGCGAAAATTGCTGGAATTGATGAGATTTATAAAGTTGGCGGCGCGCAGGCGATTGCGGCGTTAGCGTTTGGCACTAATAGCATTGCGCCAGTGAATAAAATTGTTGGTCCGGGTAATGCATATGTAGCAGAGGCAAAAAGGCAGGTGTTTGGCAAGGTTGGCATTGATATGATTGCGGGGCCTTCTGAGATTTTGATTATTGCGGATAAATCGGCAAATCCTAGTTGGATTGCAGCAGATTTATTGGCGCAAGCAGAGCATGGCTCAAGTGCGCAATCTATTTTGGTAACTACAGATATAAGAGTTGCCGAGCAGGTAGAAAAAGAAGTTGAGCGGCAGTTGGCACTATTATCTCGATCTGAAATTGCCAGTGAGGGTTGGGAAAAGTTTGGGGTGATAATTACTGTTTCAAACCTTAATGAGGCGTTCGATATTTCAAATCGGCTTGCGCCTGAGCATTTAGAATTAGCGCTTGATGATGCAAAGCAATATTTGCCAAAAGTTATTAATGCAGGAGCGGTATTTTTGGGGCATTTTACTCCTGAGGCAATTGGCGATTATGTAGGTGGCTCAAACCATGTGTTGCCCACTGCTCGCTCGGCTCGTTTTGCATCAGGGCTTAGTGTACTTGATTTTGTAAAACGCACTTCGGTTTTGGGTTGTGATGCGGCATCATTAGCTCAATTATCTAAAGCTACGATCACTCTGGCCAAAACCGAAGGGTTAAGCGCACATGCTCTTTCGGTTTCTATTCGCTTAAATAGGTAAGGGTAAATGGAAAAAGAGTTTAATAAAAAAACTGATATTATCACCAGTGTAACTCTTGATCCGCTTACTATTTTACCAATTAATTATGACGAAGTGCATGAGTGTAAGGTTGCAATTTTTGATTTGCTTGAGAAAAACGCTTTTTATCCTGCTCGCGTAAATGCCAAAGGGCCGTTTGCTTTGCATTTTTCTATTATGGGTAATTATCTTTTATTTGAAATTCGTGATGCAAAAACTTATCAGCCAATAGTTGCGCATTATCTTTCTTTAACGCCTTTTAGAGGATTAATTCGTGATTATTTTAGGGTGCGTGAGCATTATTTTGAAGCGATTAAAAGTGCCAAACCCTATCAGATTGAAGCGGTGGATATGGGGCGGCGGGGTTTGCATAATGAGGCAGCGGAGTTTTTGCAAACTCGGCTTAAAAATAAGCTTATTATGGATCATTCAACGGCAAGGCAATTATTCACGCTGATATGTGCAATTCAACCTTATGCGGAACGAATTAGCGAAGCGGAGAGTGATTTGCCAACGGTTTTATTTGTCTGCTCTATGAACTCTGTCCGCTCGCCAATGGCAGCGGCTTTAGCTAGAAGGGTTTTCCCCAATAAACTAATTGCTCGATCAGCGGGGGTGATGTCGGGCAAGGCAGATGGTTTTGTGTTTGAGGTGATGGAGGAAATTGGCGTTGATATGTCGGTGCATACTCCGCACACTATGGGTGAGTTAAAGGCTAGTAAGTTTGATTTAATAATTTCGCTTTCAAATAGTGCAAAAGAGGCGGTAAAAGAATCTAATCTTGAAGCTAAAAAAATAGAGTATTGGGAAATAAATGATCCTAGTTTATTTGAAGGCAGGCGGGAGCAAAAACTAGATGCTTATCGCCAATTAAGGCTTGAACTTGAGAAAAGAGTTGCCACTTTAAGCAAAAGCCTCAAAATCAATGGTTCACAAAGTGAATAAAATCATTTAAGAGCTTGTGAATAGATATTTATTGTTAAATATCGCCTATTAATTAAGCTGTTATGGAGAAACAATGGCTAAAGAAGAATTGCTCGAATTTCCGGGTATCATCATGGAATTGTTGCCAAATGCAACATTTCGGGTAAAACTTGAAAATGATCATGAGATTATTGCTCATACTGCTGGGCGTATGCGTAAAAATCGCATTCGTGTGTTAGCGGGTGATAAGGTATTGGTTGAAATGACACCTTATGACTTGACTAAGGGTCGCATTACCTATCGCTTTAAGTAATATTATTATCAGATAAATTGCATTAATAAATTGTTGGAGTGTTTATGGCTCATCGCCCAAAATTAATACTTGCTTCGGCTTCACCACGTCGCCTTGCTTTGTTAAATCAAATTGGGGTTGAGCCAGATTATTTGCTGGCGGCAGATGTTGATGAAACTCCTGAAAAAGGTGAATTGCCTAGAAAATTAGCAATGCGGCTGGCTGAAATAAAAGCCATGACTGCACGTTATAAGGCAAACCAAGCGGGATATTCTAAAAATTCATTGGTTTTAGCCGCTGATACAGTTGTATCGGTTGGGCGGCGGGTTTTGCCTAAAGCTGAAACTTTAGATGAAGCGAGATATTGTCTTGAATTGCTTAGCGGGCGGGCGCACAGGGTTTTTACTGCCCTTTGTTTGCTTACGCCAGATGATAACGCAAAAAGACGCTTGGTTGAAACTCGGGTGCGTTTTAAGCGTTTAAGTGGTGCTGAAATTGAATCTTATCTTGCTAGTGCTGAATGGCGGGGCAAGGCAGGTGGATATGCTATTCAAGGGATTGCGGGTTGTTTTGTAGTCAAACTTAATGGTTCATATAATGGAGTGATTGGCTTGCCGCTTTATGAAACTATGACTTTGTTAAATAGCGAGAGATACTCTGTTGCACAGAACTGGCGCACTGAAACTAATCTTGGAAATGGTTAGATGAGTAAAGATAATAATGCAAATGATAATGTAACGACTTTAAGGCCGATAAAACCTTGCCCAATTTGTAAAAAAAATTCTGTGCGCTCTTATTACCCATTTTGCTCGCTTCGGTGTGAAAATATTGATCTTAACCGCTGGCTTAGTGGTGCTTATGTGATTGAGGGAGAAGATGGTGATGCGGCAGAGGGCGGTGAGGAAAGCGAGCAAATTTAGCTTATTTGTTGGCTAATAGAAAAAATAAAATTATGTTGCTTTACACAGGCAAATCAACAATCTATAACCCTGCAAATATGAGTTTGTTTTAACACTCAAAAAGAGGCCCGGGTAGCTCAGGGGTAGAGCAGTGGACTGAAAATCCTCGTGTCGGTGGTTCAAATCCGCCCCCGGGCACCATTAATCTCTTATTTCAATTTAGATAAAATTGCTTCTGCCTTTGCCTTATTGATTTTTATTTGGGTTATGCTTTTTTTATTTTCAGCATATGCCTGAGTTTCTTTCAATTGTTTTGCTATGTTTATTGGCAAACTCATTAGTATTATTTCTTCGTCATTATCGTTGCTAATTTGCGCAACTTCACTAAGGACAGAAATAATCATGCCGCCTGCTATTGTGTTATTTGTATCTGGATCAATTAATATAAACGAACCTGTTTCATAGTTTTGCTCATAGCTATCAAAAATTGCAGTTTCTTCAAATTTTAATTTAACCTTGCCAATGGTGTTTAATGGCAAGTCATCTGCTTTGGACCAAATTCCAGAGTTTAGATTAATTGCGCTATATGGTTCAACTAATACTCGTTGCATTTTACTTGCAGATTTTAGCCAATATTTTTTGCTGGTTTTTATGCCCTCTGTTGCAAGTGAAATTACATTTGCATCAAAGCTAAAACCTAATAATGGCTTGGCCTCGGGCGAGGTTATCATGTCGCCACGTGATATATCTATTTGCCTATCTAACACCAAAGTTATTGCATCGCCTGCAACCGCTGCATTTCGCACTAAATCAAAAGTGACAATTTTTGTGACATTCGCTTTTAAGCCTGAGGGAAGAATAAGCACGCTATCACCCGGTTTTACCGAGCCACCTGCAACCGAGCCTTGAAAACCACGAAAGCTCTCATTAGGGCGGCAAACTCGCTGAATGGGCATGCGAAAACCAACGGTTTGCTTTGATCTGATGCTGGCTAATTCTAACACTTCGAGCAAGGTTTGCCCTTGATACCAGGGCATTTTATTTTGTGCGCTTTTTGCAATATTTTCACCCAAAGTGGCGCAAATAGGAATAGAAATAATTGAGGTAATACCAAGTGAAAGAGCAAATTCACTAAATTCAGTTTTTATTTTTTCAAATGCTGCTTGCTCATAATTAGTGAGATCAATCTTATTCACCGCTAGAATAAATTGCTTTATTCCCATCATTGCAGCAATCATGGCGTGGCGCTTTGTTTGCTCTAAAATGCCAATTCTTGCATCTACCAATAATATTGCTAAATCGGCAGTTGATGCACCTGTTGCCATGTTGCGGGTATATTGCTCATGACCGGGTGTATCGGCAACGATGAATGATCGCTTTTTGGTTGAAAAATAGCGATAGGCAACATCAATGGTGATGCCTTGCTCTCGTTCAGCTTGTAGACCATCTAATAACAAAGCGAAATCGGGTAATTGCAAATCATTTTGCCCCAGATTGCTGGCCTTTTTTAGCCGCTCTGCTTGGTCTTGTTTTACCGCTTTTGTATCCCATAATAATCGCCCAATAAGGGTGGATTTTCCATCGTCAACACTGCCGCAAGTAATGAAACGAAGCGGAGTTCTAGTGCAAATTTTGTTTAATTGCTCGGGGGTGAAATTTTGATCTGTATTTGCTGTGGCTAAAGTTAAATCAGACATTAAAAATATCCTTCACGTTTTTTCATTTCCATTGATGCCGATTGATCTTTATCAATTGCTCGCCCCGCTCGCTCTGAAATATGAGCGGTTTCAATTTCATCAATTATATCATCAATAGTGCTAGCATTTGATGTGATTGCGCCACTTAGGGGGAAACAGCCAAGGGTTCTAAAGCGAATGTTTTTTTGCTTTATTTGCTCATTAGGTGAAATTTCTAACCGTTGATCTTTGGCCAAAATTAACATGCCATCACGCTCTATAGTGGGGCGTTTTTTGGCGAAATATAACGGCACAATTGGAATATCTTCGGCTTTGATATAGCGCCAAATATCTAATTCACGCCAGTTTGAAATGGGGAAAGCACGAATGCTTTCGCCCTGCTTTATTTTACCATTATAAATTGACCAAAGTTCGGGGCGTTGATTTTTTGGATCCCAGCGATGATTGGGAGTGCGAAAAGAATAGATGCGCTCTTTGGCACGAGATGCCTCTTCGTCTCGGCGTGCGCCGCCAAACGCCGCATCATATTTGCCTTTATCAAGTGCTGTTTTTAGCGCTTGGGTTTTCATGATATCGGTGTAAAGTGCCGAGCCATGCGTGAAAGGCGTGACGTTTTCTTTTGCCCCACGGGGGTTAGTATATGAGATTAAAGTTAAATCATATTGTTTGACGATATTGTCACGAAATTCAATCATCTGTGCAAATTTCCAGCCCGTGTTTATGTGTAACAACGGGAAAGGGATTTTGCCCGGATAAAAAGCCTTTCGAGCTAGGTGCAATAATACGCTTGAATCTTTGCCCACTGAATAAAGCATCACTGGTTTTTCAAACTCTGCCGCCACTTCACGGAAAATATAAATTGCTTCATTCTCGAGCGCTTTTAGATGTGGGTCTAGCGGTGGTTTTTGCTGGCTATTATTCATGATATTTCGCTATTTTGTTGAATGTTGGATCTTTGATTTTCTGCTGGTAGGTGTAGTCCGCATTCTCGGTTTTGGTCTTGCTCCCACCACCAACGACCTGCTCGCTCATCTTCGCCATTTTTGATTGCTCTAGTGCATGGCTCGCAACCGATAGAGGGGTAGCCCTTTTGATGCAACGGGTTAGTTGGGATATTATTTTGTTTGATAATTTGCCAAATTTCTTCAAGCTTTACATCGGCAAGCGGATTGATTTTTATAATGTCAAAACTTTCATTATATTGGGCAAATGGTAGGTCAGCACGATTGTTAGATTGCTCGCCTCTTAGACCTGTAACCCAAACATCAGTATTTTTTATGGCTTGTTTTAGCGGCACAAGTTTTCGCACTTCACAGCAGGCTTTACGAGCCTCTATGCTTTCATAAAACCCGTTTAATTGGTATTCATCTATATAGGTTTGCAATTCAGATTTGTTAGGTGAAAACTCTTCTATCTGTATTTGAAAATGAGATTTTGTGTCTTTTATCAGCTGTTTAGTTTGAGGAAAAAGCCGTCCTGTTTCTAGGGTAATAATTTTTATTGCTAGCTTATTATTGGTGATTGCAAAGGTTAAAACCTGATCTTCTAATCCCAAACTGCTAGTAAAAATTGCTGTTTTGAAATGTGAAATGGTGAGGGACAGTCTTTTTTCAAATGATAAAAAAGACATTTTTTCATTTAGATTTTTTGCTAATGATATTTTTGCTTGTCTATTCATCGTTTTATACGCCTTAAAATTTGACGCTAAACTGTTATAAAAAACAAGCTGGTGAAAGGTAAAATTTTCTAATTTTCTAAGAAAAATTGAAATAAATCGCCACGACATGAGTGAATAACTCTCTATTATAGTATTAAATTCTAATGTTGAGCGGTTTTTACGCTTGGTTATTCACTGTAAAAGAGAAATTGTAATGGCTAAAAAATCTAATCTAAAAATTATTACCGCAAATGATTTGATTGAAGGTGATGTTATTTATTTCACTCAATCTTTTGATTGGTCACGCAGTCATGCTGATGCTTTGATTGTAAAAAATGAGGAGCAAGAATTGCAATTGCTAAAAAAGGCGCAACAGCAACAGGGGCGAGTGATTTTTCCTTATTTAGTTGATGTGGTGATTGATGGGCAACAAGAAATTTCTTTATTACACTTTAGAGAGAAATTTAGATCAAGCGGACCTTCAAATTACTTTCATGGCAAGCAAGAAATTGGCAAGCGAGAAAATCTTGGGCAGGTTGGTGCTTAAATATGTATATTTATAATCAATTTGATACGGATTTTGTTCGACAAAGAGTTTCTCAATTCAGCTCGCAAGTAGAAAAACGCTTGAATGGATCACTAAGCGAAGATGAGTTTAAACCGTTGCGCTTGATGAATGGGCTATACCTACAATTACATGCTTATATGTTGCGGGTTGCCATTCCCTATGGCACGCTAAATTCTACGCAAATGCGTCACCTCGCTGATATTGCTGATAAGTGGGATAAAGGGTATGGGCATTTTACTACTCGTCAAAACATCCAATATAATTGGCCAAAATTAAAAGATGTTCCTGATATTTTGAATTTATTGGCTGATGTTAATATGCACGCTATTCAAACTTCTGGAAATTGCATTAGAAATGTTACTAGCGATCATTTTGCTGGCGCTGCAAATGATGAGGTGGCTGATCCTCGCCCTAGTGCTGAATTGTTAAGGCAATACTCGAGCGATCACCCTGAATTTGGGTTTTTACCACGTAAATTTAAGATTGCAATTACGGGTTCTAAAGGCGATAGGGCGGTGATTAAATCTAACGATATTGGCTTGCGTTTGATGCGTAATGAAAATGGAGATTTGGGTTATCAGGTGATAGTTGGCGGCGGGCTTGGGCGCTCTCCTTTTGTTGGAAAAACCCTTAGAGAGTTTTTGCCAAAGGCAGATTTACTGCCATATGTTGAAGCGATTTTACAGGTTTATAATTTAGCTGGGCGACGTGATAATAAATATAAAGCTCGGATAAAAATATTAGTGCATGAGGCTGGATTAACTGAAATAAAACAACATGTTGAAGCTTGTTTTGAAAAACAAAAACAGTTTTTCAAACGTCCCTCTGATGAGTTAATTGCGCAGATTGAAGCAAGGTTTAGCCTGCCAGTTTTTATTGACGCAGATGTTGAGGTTTTTGAAAATGAGAGACGAAATAATGTTGCTTTTGCTCAATTTATTGAAACTAATATAAGCAAACATAAAAACTCAAATTATGTGATTATCACGGTTTCACTTAAAAATATTGGTGCAACACCGGGTGATGCTACATCTAAGCAAATGCGAGTTCTAGCTGATATTGCTAAACAGTTTGGGCATGATGAATTACGGGTTTCACATGAACAGAATATTATCTTGCCACATGTGCATAAATCGCATCTGCCCGCTATATATAGATTGCTGAAACAGGCAGATTTAGCGAGTGCAAATGTTGGGCTAATTTCTGATATTATTGCTTGCCCCGGAATGGATTATTGTGCTTTGGCAACCGCTCGCTCAATTCCAATTGCAAAAGATATTGCAAAAAAATTTGAAGAGTTAAAACTTGAGAAAGAAATTGGTAATGTGCAGATTAAAATTTCAGGATGCATTAATGCCTGTGGGCATCATCATGTTGGGCATATTGGAATTTTAGGTTTAGAGAAATCTGGTGTTGAAAATTATCAAATTACGCTTGGTGGTGAAGCAAATCTCAATATGAATATTGGGGAGCGGACGGGCCCTGGATTTTCTTGTGAAGAAATTTTACCTGCGGTTGAGCGCTTGATTGAGGTTTATTTATTAAAGCGTAAAGGTAAAAAAGAGAGTTTTATTGAGGTCTATAAACGATTGGGAATGAAAGTGTTTTCTGAGGCGCTTTATATTAAAAAAGGGCAAGAAAATGTTGTATGAAAATAAAAGTATAATTGTTAGAAGTGGAATTTTTGAAGAAAATGAAAATATTTTTCAAAAATTAAAAAAAGAGTGCGAAATTGAATTGAAAGCCGATAGTAAGGCGGTTGATGTGGATTTTTTAGACATAAAAACCATTGTAATTTTATTTGATAGTTTTGCTGATGGGCGTGGTTTTTCTATTGCTCGCCAGCTTCGCCAATTTGGCTATATTGGAATAATTAGGGCGAAAGGGCATTTGTTAGCAGATCAATATCCACTTGCAATTCGCTGTGGTTTTGATGAGGTTGAAATTTCAAGTGAACATGCAAAACGTCAGCCTCAACATCAGTGGAGTGATAGTTTTACGCGGGTTAAAAATAACTATCAGGACAGATTAATGCTAGCATAAATTTATTTCATGCTGATATTTATTGCAGAGTTACAGGCGATTTTATTTTCATCTTTTGTGAGAATTAATTTATAGCGCCCTTCATTCTGATATAAAAGTTCGTCAATTAAATTAGAAGCTTCTTTCCCACATCTAAGTGATTCAAGGCGTATGCTTGCTTGTGCGGCGCTATAGGGTAAATTTGTGCTTGTGCAGTATTTTGTAGCTTTTAGAGCCAAAACTGCTGACTGAATATTTTGGGCAATTACGCGAGGGGCGCATTGATATCCTTTTGCAAAAGCTGGGGCGCTTGCAAGGAATGAAAGCCCTGCCATAAATATTATTATCGCTTTTTTAGACAAATCTGCCCCCTAATTTATTCTGAACATTAGTATAGATTAGAACATGGGTATAAATTTGCATTGAAATGAAATGGTGGCAATTTAATAAAACTTGAATTAAATATATTATTTGCTTGTTAGGGTAGAAATTAAATTGCGGGCGCGAGAAAAATAATCACGGTATATTAAAAACAGAACAATGAATATAGTTGTGCCAATAGATATTAAAGGCGATAAAAACCATATCAACATTGCTACAGAAAAATAATAAGCTCTAATACCTTGATTAAAATTACGTGCGCCAAGTGTATTTAATGATGCAATTGCGTTTACTTCATTTTCATTGCTTAACTCAGCATGATCGGCAGCCCCAAGCAGAATGCAAAAATGATTAAACTGGCGTAAAGACAAGGTGAAAGATAAAAATGCCATGATAAAAACACCCAAAAGCACTATTAAATGATAGCTAATGTCGGCACTGGTTAAGTCAGGGCGAATGTTTGAGAGTGCATTATGTAAGGTTTCTATTTGTCCAAATACTGCAAATAATGCTAAAATAAGCAACACAGTGGTTGAGGCAAAAAATGATACTGAGCTCATTAATGAAGAAGATAAAATAGCATCAATTGGATTATCTCGATGCACAGCGTTGGCGACCCAGCGGCGGCGTTGTAAATTCATTAAATTGGATAGCGAAGGGCGCAATTTGTCTAAAAAATTGCCTGCATAAGAATAAATCAGCCATATTATTAATGGAAAAAGAGAAGCAAAAAGGTTCATTTTCATTTTATGTGTTGTTGAAATTTATGCCAGCATAACAAAAGGATATATTTATCCAACCCTTTTTATAAATAAAAATAAAGCAAAAATACCTGTGTTAAATGTTGTGCCATTTTGTGCTTATAATTATTGGCTTTGCCCTTAAGCTAAAAGGCTAATATATGAATTTTTTAATATTCTGATAGCATTTTGCATTTGTTGCTCTGGTATTGCTTGATGTTGCATGTATAGGGAAACGCTGAGTGTCATTAGTCCTTCTATAATATTTGGGTTTTGCTGTTGTAAAATGTCAGTCAATTCATTGAGGAATATTTTGTCATTTTTGGATTTTTCTTCAACCCATGCAGGTGGAATTTTGCGAAATATGTAGTCGCCCTCATTATGTTCTATTATTAGATTTAATAATGGGTCTTGTTCAATTTTAGTCCAAATCATATCAAAAAGTTGGCTGATTTTTTCGTTGCTATTATTATGCTCTTGTTTGATAAAAGTTATCATATCAGTGCGATGTTTTGCATTTTTTTGCTCGGCAATCAGCATGAATAACTCTTCTTTTGAAGAAAAATAATTATAAAAACTACCCTTAGCAATGCCTACATCTTTGCATAAATCGCTTAGGCGTGTGGCGCGAACGCCTTGTTTGCTAAATCTTTGTAACCCTGTTTCAAGCAGCGTTTTACGGATAAGAATTTTTTCTTTTTGTGTGAATGCTTTTGCCATATTGGAATTAACATAGAAGCAATGACTGAGGTAGTCAATGGGTCATAGCTTGGTGGAATAGGGGTGGTGGTGTAGAAGGGCAGGCAGGGTGAGGGGCGAAATAGATTTCAGATTATTGCTGACTGCCTAATGCTTATGTTTATGCTCTATATGCTTGTCCCCACAATCATGACCGATAGTTTTAGCTGATTTGCAGGAGTGATTGGTGCACTCTATTTCTAGGGTTGAGTGAGTGATTTCAAAAATTTCTGCTAGCTTTTCTTTTACTGATTTTTTAATTTTATCGGCGTTTTTCCATTGACCTTCGCTAATGATAATATGTGCCTCAAGTGCGTTTTCATGTTCTTGCATTTGCCATAGATGAAGGTGATGAATATTATCAACGCCGTTTATTTTTTGCATGGTTTTTATTACATCTTTTGCATTTATATCTGGTGGTGATCCGAGCATTAAAATTCGAATCACTGCGCCAATTTCACTAAATGACATCCACAAAATATAACCAGCTATCAGCAAGGTAACGAGCGGATCGATTAAGCGCCAATCGTATAGGATTATCAAAGTGCCTGCGATAATTACGGCTATTGAGCCGAGTGCATCGGCAATATTATGCAAAAAAGCGGCACGAATATTCATTGAATTTTTAGATAGAGAATAGGTTAGCAATGCCGTTACTAAATCTACTATTAGCGCAATTCCTGCTATTACTACTACTAGCCAACCATCTACAGTTTGTGGATCAAAAAAACGCAAAATTGCTTCATAGGTTAGGTAAAGCCCAATCACGATTAATGTGGTATAATTGATTAGGGCGGCAACAATTTCGGCTCGTCCATAGCCAAAGGTCATTTTTTCTGTTGCATCACGGCGAGCAATTTTTCGGGCAAAAAATGCGATTATTAGTGAAAGTGCATCGGATAGGTTATGAATGGCATCAGCAATTAGTGCTAGTGAGCCTGAAAGAATGCCGCCAATAATTTGCGCTACAGTTAGCCCAAGATTAACTACAACTGCCCAAAACACTCGTGCATCGCCTGCCTCTGGATCTACGTGATGATGATGTCCTGCCATATTTAATGTCCTATTATTTTATCTCTAGAATTTCCTTTTTTCTTCGTATAACATCTCTAGTGACTAGAGGTTCAAGGGAATTTTTTATTATGTTATTTATTGGTGAATTATCAAGAAAAACTGGGGTGAAGATTACTACCATTCGTTATTATGAGCAAATGGGGTTAATTGCTAAACCTGATCGCTCGAATGGCAATCAACGTCGATATGAGTGGGCGGATTTAGAGAGGCTTTCGTTTATTAAGCATGGGCGAGATCTTGGTTTGCCGATTGATGATATTCGTGAGTTGGTGGAGTTGAGTTTACGACCTGAGCAATCTTGCAAAGAGGCGCATGAAATTGCGGGGCGGCATTTATTATTTGTAAAAAAGCGGGTTGCAAAATTAAAACGATTAGAAAAAGAATTAAAGCGAATAGTTGCGATGTCTGATGATGGGTGTGTGGGGGAGTGTAAGATTATTCACTCATTGGCAGATCATTCGCTTTGCTCTGGTGAGCATTAAATTTGTTGTAAAAGTGCAATATTACGAATTAGTCAGCTTTAATGTATCAATAATTAATTGATTAGTTGCTGGGTCATTATCAATTACTGGAGTTTTGGCAGGTGGCGCTTGGTGGCAAAGGGCATAGCCAATTAATGTGCCTGCGCCTGTGCCAAAGGCATCTGCAATAAGATCTTCGCCATCAAAACCAGAACCATTTGGCATTGTATCATATGCTTCTTTTGCTAGTCCTGCACCCATACCAGTTGCAACCCCAGCAAGAACTGCGCTTTTTTCATCTGCAAGGCAGGTTGCCATTGCTGAAATAATTCCCGTAACGCTGAAATGTATTGTTTTGTCTGTGCCAATTGTAGCGCAACCTGAAAGCGTTAAGGCTAGCACTGCTGCTAAAACACCAAAGCGAATTGAAGAAAAGTGCGATTTTGATGGTTTGGAGCTATTTGACATGATTTAGATTCGTTTATCTGGTGATTAATATGCTCAAAGCAACATATTATGGTTAACAAGCAATAAATTTAATAATTCTTTATCTAAATAGGGCGGGGAAAACGCCTATAGATTGCTTCTATTCCTGCTATTACATCGCTGCTCAATTTTAATTTATGGGCGGTGATGTTGGTTTCTAACTGTGCTAAATTAGTTGCGCCAATGATGACTGATGCCATGAATGGTTTTGTTAAACAATAAGCGAGTGCCATTTGGTTTGGATCGAGATTATAATCTGCGGCTAAATTTATATAGGCACGAATTGCGGGTTCGCTAAATTCATTATGCCGCCACATGTCATTAGAAATATCTTTTCTTGTGCCTTTGGGTGTTGCACCATCAAGATATTTACCACTTAATGCGCCAGCGGCAAGTGGTGACCAAGCAAGAAGGCCGACATCTTCATGATGGCTTAATTCTGCTAAATCTAAATCGAACTGGCGTTGTAATAATGAATATTCATTTTGTACTGTAACCATACGTGGCAGGTTGTTTTCTTCTGCTAATTTTAGATATTGCGCTATGCCCCATGTGCTTTCGTTTGAAACTCCAACATGGCGGATTTTGCCCTCACGCACTAATGCGTCGAGGGTTTCTAAAATGGCGAGCATGTCAGAAATGGTTTCATTCTTATTTTGCTTTGAGGCATCAAAAGTCCAAGCATTTTGGAAATGAAATGAGCCACGATTAGGCCAGTGTAATTGATAAAGATCTACATAATCTGTTTGCAAGCGTTTTAAGTTACCCTCTAATGCCTTGCGGATTGATTTTGGTGAGATTGGATCGCCATTGCGAATCCAAGGTAAGCCAGCTCCAGAAATTTTTGTTGCAACAATCCATTTGTCACGTTGCCCTGATTTTTTGAACCATGAACCAATATATTTTTCGGTTAGCCCTTGCGTATGCGCTTTTGGCGGCACGGCATAAAGCTCTGCTGTATCCATAAAGTTCACGCCTTTATCTAGTGCAAATTCAATTTGCTCATGCGCCTCTTGTTCAGAATTTTGCTCGCCCCAAGTCATAGTGCCAAGGCAAATTTCACTTACTTCTAAGTTGGTGCGACCAAGTTTATTAAATTTCATAAGGGTAACTCCAAATGGGCTATTGATGGTTTTTATATATGCTAAAGGCGGGGGCAAATTATGGCAAGTTTGTTTAGATATTTATATGTTAAAAAGAAAAAATGCCATTTATCTAAGATTTTGCTTTGCAAGAGTTAAAACAATGCCTATATAGACCTCGCACCATCTGATTTGATAGGTCTTTAGCTAAGAAACAAGCTTAATACTTAGAAGTTATTATATCAGGGGCAACCACGCACCGCCCGCAGGACGAAAGTCTAAGGACGGGCAAACAAAAAATCCGAGTTAATCTCGGTAGTTATTAGGCACGCTAACTTAGTAACTTACACAAACAATTGTCGCGGGGTGGAGCAGCCCGGTAGCTCGTCAGGCTCATAACCTGAAGGTCGTAGGTTCAAATCCTACCCCCGCAACCATCTCAACTTGCGCTACCAATTTATCGTTTTCTAGAGACGGATTTGTTGCTTTTCTAGCAACGCTTAATAGACCCGCAAGATCACCAACAAGCGTTATTCCCATTGCTTTGCCCTCGTTTGGCGACAAGATAATTTTATCAATCAAAGATCTTATCACGCCAGATGCTTCGTCTTTTAACTGAACATCATTAAGAGCCGTAAACAACTCATCTAGTTTAGCTTGATAAGTTATGGACATATTAGGGTGCAAAAGAACAACGGGCTTATTATCTGCTTCAAGAATATTTTTCAATTCCTTCCAACGATCTTCAAGTTTAATCATACGATCTTTAACTTTTTCAGCTGGAACACCCTTACATAAAGCATCAACTAATTTATCTAACTCTTTATCTGCTGCCTCAAACTCACGCTTTTGAGCATTTAATGTTGAGTTATGCTCTATGCGAAGCTTATTCATATAACGAGTATATTCAGTGCAAAATTCTGCAAATAATTTAGGATCCATAAAATTGTGTTTTATAGCTTTTATAACCCGACGCTCTAATTCATCCTGTCTAATATTTTGCCGATTATTACAAGTTTCTTTATTTCGTGCATTATAACAACCAAGTAAATCTTTAGAAATTTTTGAATATCCCCCACCACAGCAGGAACATTTGGTTAAACCAGAAAACAAATAAATAGGTCTGCGTTTACGTGCAAAATCACTTTTCTGATTATACGCTTTCAAATTATCTAGAGAACCTTGGCGGGTTTTTGTTTTATCCCATAGTTTCTGATCAACAATACGAAGATTAGGAACTTCTTTTGTTATCCATTCAGATTTAGGATTAAGCCTTGAATTTCGACGACCAGTATTTGGATTTTTTAAATATGTAAGGCGGTTCCAAACCAAACGACCAATATAAAGCTCATTATTGATAATACCAGTCCCTCGCTCTCGATTACCATTTATAGAACTAGGCCCCCACTCTTTACCAGAAGGGCCAACTATTCCTTCTTTATTAAGAGAAATAGCAATAGCTTTGGGAGAACGACCAACCGAATATTCTTTAAAAATACGCTTAATGATTTTTGCCTTAACCAAATCAATAGTGCGATCTCCCTTTATAGGAGTGCCATCAGATGCAAATGCTTTGACCACATCATAACCATAACTAATGCCACCACCAGATTTACCAGCTTCAATTCTACCCCGAAGCCCTCGCCTCGTTTTATTAGCAAGGTCTTTCAAAAACAACGCATTCATTGTTCCCTTCAAACCAACATGAAGTTCATCAACTTCGCCTTCGGCTAAAGTAATTAATTTAATTCCATAAAATTGTAATTGTTTGAATAGGTTTGCAATATCAGCCTGATCGCGAGACAAACGATCAAGCGCCTCCGAAACTACAACATCAAACTTTCTAGCCATAGCATCTTGTAATAATTTCTGCATACCATCACGAAGCAAAACACTTGCCCCAGAAATTGCTAAATCCTTATAACATTCAGTAATTGACCAGCCATCCCTTTCAGCTCGCTCACGACAAATACGAACCTGGTCTTCAATCGAAGTTTCTTTTTGATGATTAGAGCTATAACGAGCATATATAACAGCTTTCATATTAGAAATACCTTCAATTATTTTTTTGTTTATTTTTAACTTTATTAGAAGCAACTAGCTCAACCTTAAACTGTTCCTCTGCCGCTTGGCGAGCCAACAATTTAACCAAAGTAATCAAACGCAAATCAGGCTTACTATTTTTTTCTAACGCCGATTTAAAAAAACCAG
>Ga0256834_1001074_pt1 | contig 19027 bp, 11 predicted proteins | sample 4281140metaG_FD_190536 | JGI IMG/M metagenome (GOLD analysis project Ga0256834, IMG submission 190536) | Hydrothermal vent microbial communities from East Pacific Rise, Pacific Ocean - 4281-140 | ecosystem: Environmental > Aquatic > Marine > Hydrothermal vents | place: Pacific Ocean: East...
GACTCTACATCTGCACTAAAAACCATAATAGTTATCTGCGTTGGATGTCCAAAACCTTTTGGAAAAAGTGGACGAAGTGAGCGGTCAACTATGCGAGATGTTAAAGTTTCAAAGTCGCTTGGTTTTGTTTCTCTTTTAAAAAATCCACCAGGAATTTTACCAGCTGCATAAGTTTTTTCAATATACTGAACTGTTAATGGTAAAAAATCATCTTTTACTATCTCTGTTTCATCTATCACTACAGTTGCTAAAACTACACTATTTCCTGATTTTAACCATGCACTACCATTTGCTTGACGTGCAACATCATCAAAATTATATTCTTCTACTTTATTTATTAACTCTACATTTACATCGTATTTCATTTTTTATCTCCCAATAATTTTTCTATTTTTTCTTCATCTACATATTCTAATTCTTCGTAATATAAAGGTGTTTCTACATAATCATCTATATCATATAAAAAAAATATCTCATCACAAAATGGATCTAAAAGTTCTAAAACATCGCTTGGTATAACTGGAACTGCAATATATACAGCTTTTGGTTTTTGTGCAAAAATTGCTTTAAGAGCTGTCATAAACTTAAAACCACTCTCACTACCCTCATCCACAAGCAATACTACTTCATTCTCTACAGACTCAAAAGCTCTACCTTTTCTATACTGATAAATATAACTTAAAATTTTTTCTTCATGTTTTCTACGCGCTTCACCATAAATATAATCGTATTGTATCTCAAAAGCATCTACAAGGTCCTCATTTATAACAATTACTTCACCCTCAGATACACGAGCAATCTCACATTCATCATTATTTGGTGCCATAATAGGCTCTGAAAATAAAAACTCTATACTATTGTCGCTTTTACCTCTAATAAATGAGGCTAGTTCAAGTCCACCTCTTGAAACAGCTACTAGTTTCCAGTTTTGATTTTTAAATTTATCTTTGGGAATAACTTTTAATAATTGTTCAGCTGCATCTTGACGATCCTTAAGTATCTTTATTTTCTCTCTCAAATTACTCTCCTTCAGCTTGATAAATTTTTGGAAATCTATAAGAAAAACTAGATGAAGATCCAGATTCCATAATTGGTTTTAATAATATAGTAAAATATATATATCTATCATAAACAGATGAAGCATCATTAGCTGTTAAAATAGGTCTATTATTTTCAAGATATTTAAGTCCAAACTCCCAACATCTTTTAGAGTATATAAAACCAATCTCCGTACTTTTTTTCAAATTTCTTTCTAAATCATAATTATACACTACATTATATGTATAGTGCTCATTATAAGTATATCTAGCATTAGTAGTCAGATAATTTGCATATTTTGGATCCTCTAAGGTGTCAATATCCTTAAAGTTATCTTTATAAATATGAGACAATGATACCTTAAAACCATCACCTCCATATAGTATACGACTATATATTTTTGATAATTTTCCATTATCATAGTTATAAAATGAATCATTGTATAGACTTATATTTGATGTTATTTGATAATTTAATTCATTTTCTAAATCGCTATAATTTTTATTATCACTACCTTGATAAGCTATATTTTGAGTAAGTTTATGATATAACTTTTGACTGCCAACTGAATCAAATATATATTGCGAAAATTCAAGTTGAAGAGCTTCGTCAACATCATTAATATTGTAAAATTCACACCTTACATCTAAGTTATTATTTATATCAGAACAAAAATCTTTTTGATTATCATAATATCCATCACGCTTACTCACATCAGAAAAAATATAACTAGCTCCAAATCCTACAACATGAGTATATTTATCATAAGCCTTAACTACATTAGTGTACCCTTTTAATACATTATAATTTCTAATATAATAGCCATTTTCTAAATCTATATTTGTAGCTTCATCTTCACCTTTAAAACTTGAGAGCTGTGCATATAAAAATGTTTTAAATGCAACATTTATATATTCATCAAAAAAAGAAGTTTGTATAGTTAAAGGAATGTTTATATCTGTTTGAATAGCTCCAATCCCTTCTTTTCTGTAAATATTGGAACTTTTTAAATCTAAGGTGTATAAAAGACGCTCTTTAAACAGTGTATCAAGGTAGTAGTGGTATTGAAGTGTTGGCATCTGTTGTAAAGTTTTTGAATTATCTTCAATAGTTAAATCTTGATAATATTTAAAATATGCGCCTATATAATGATTGTCCTCATTATAAAATAGGTTTATTTTTGATAATGCCTGTGTAGAAGTTGAAATTGTTCTTACATCATTTGAAGCTAAATTTATATAATCTATGTCATTTAGGTAATGCAAATCAACAAATATAGAAGATTGCCCTTTTGTATCAGTTGCAAACCATTGATCTATAAAATCATTATTTACATAACTAAAATCAAACCCAAAATGCTTTTTATTTGCCAAATTATTTTTTTCAAAATATTCATCTTTTTCTGTAAAATATCCAACTTTAAACTTACCCTTTGATATATTTGAGTCTACAAATCGCAAAGTTGAATAAACACCAGCACCCCTTTTACTCCTGTATTGTGGCATAATTTCTAAATCTAACCAGTTTTGTAAAGCTATATATAGGGATTGTTGATAATAATAACCCTCATCACTTGAAATTCCAATGGATGGTCTAAGTAAACCTGTTTGCCTAGAATTATCAAATGAATAGCCAAAATATGGAATATAAAAAATAGGGATATCGTATATATACAACACTGTATTATACATATTTAGCCATTTATCACGTGAATCATAATCAGATGAAGTAAATTTCATTTTCCAAAGTGGATCATTTGGGTTACATCCACTTACTACACCATGGTCCATTACAATATTTTTATCTTCTTCACATGCGTCTTTAGAACTAATCCAAACCTGAGATAAATTATCGAGTAAGTAAAATGGTTTAAATGATTTTTCTTTTTCTTTTATATTTATCCTTGCATATTCCCCAAGAATCTTGTATTCATTATTTTTAGACATACGAACATTTTCAAAAAATTCAAACTCTCCTGTAGTCTTATTGTATTTAGCTCGCTGAGAACTTATTAAATAATCTTCATATTTTACAACTATTTTACCATTAGCATAGACAGTTTCATTTTCAACTTCCACTGATGTTGCATAAATCGTTACTTTTTCATTAGCAATAACAGCTATTGAAAAAACAACGATTAAAAAAAAAATTTTAAACATTTACTACCAAAGTTTTAGCTGTTTTATCATGCCATGTTTGCCTTGATTCATCTAAGAGCCCCCATAAAAATCCAAAATATAAAAACATTTGACTAACGACACGAAATATCCCACGATTTAGTGCAACTACTACATTTGGATTATCCATTGTTTTAATATCTACAACTCTAATTTTCATAATAAGTTTACCAACAGTTGCACCATACTGCATTACAAAAAAAGCTTGATAGCTTATTTTCATAATTGAAAACTCTAAAAGATAACTATTTATTAATAAAATTACATCTTGAGTAGTTAAATTTTGATTTATTGAATCAAATAAAGCTAATATTAAAACTAATGATATCAACAATTCATCTATAATGGCAGCTACTGCCCTTTTTAACCTGCTAGCTAATGTGATATTCTCTCTGTAGAGTATGTTCTCAATTTCTTGATTCAATTATATCTCCTAAAGAGCTTGATAAGCTATATCTGTTCTAATTTTTTTACCTGCGAAGTGAACTTGTCCACATCTAAGATAAGCTCTGTCTCTGGCTTGCTTAATTGTATCACCAAGACCAACACATACTAAAACACGACCACCATCTGCATATAATTTATCATCTTGTTTACTAACTCCAGCAAAGGATATATGTGTATATTTTGCTATATCTTCATGTAATACATCATCTAAAATAATCTCCGCAGGTTTTGAGCTTTTATATGGATAATTTTCACTTGCCATCACAACGCCGACAGCATATTGTGAAGAAAACTCAACTTTTATTTCGCTAAGTCTATTAGTAGCAGCTTTTAAGAACATCTCACTTACACTTGAAGTCATAAGAGGCATAAGTATTTCACACTCTGGATCTCCAAAACGAACATTAAATTCTAGAGTAATTGGTTCTTTATTTACTACCATAATTCCAATAAATAAAACACCCTCAAAAGGGGCACCCTCTTTTTTCATACCATCTAATGTTGGACGAATTATTCTATTTTTTACCTTTTGATAAAGTTCCTCATCAACCAATGGTGTTGGAGCATAAGCACCCATCCCACCAGTATTTGGTCCCTCATCTCCATTTAATAATCTTTTATGATCTTGTGCAGCTGGAAGTAAAATATAATCATCTCCATCACAAACTGCAAACATAGAAAGCTCATAACCATCAAGAAATTCCTCAACAATCACCTTAAGCCCTGCATCACCAAAACTTTTGCCACTAAGCATCTCTGATATTGCAACTTTAGCTTCATCTTGGGTTTGTGCAATTATTACACCTTTCCCACCACAAAGTCCATCAGCTTTTACAACTATAGGTGTTGACAATGTGTCTGCAAATTTAAAAGCATCCTCAATTGATGAAGTTTCTATATATTTTGCGGTTGGAATATTATACTTTGATAAAAAGTTTTTCATATAAACTTTTGAACCCTCTAGTTGGGCCGCTTTGCTTGTTGGACCAAATATATTAAGCCCTTTTGCTTTAAATATATCTACCACACCATCTACTAGTGGGGCTTCTGGTCCTACTATTGTTAATTCAATCTCATTTTCTATTGCAAAAGAAGCTAAATCGTTATAGTCTTTAATATCTAAATTTGTACCTAAATTATTTGTTGCGCCATTTCCAGGCTGAAAAAAAAGTTTGTGAGTTTCAGGTTCACTTGATATTGCATTTGCAATAGAATACTCTCTACCACCAGCACCTAATATTAATATTTTCATTGATTGTTTTTCCTGTAATAATAATATATTTTTGTACATAATTATTTTTAGGAATTATATCATATTTGTGTAAGTAAGAGGGCATAAATAAGAACATGAACATAAAAATAGAGCTTTTAAAAAACAAGAAAAAGTAAACACCAATTTTTTTTAATTAATTTTTTTTATTACCTATAAGCTTAATAACCTATAAATCATTAATTTTTATGGTTTTTGCTTCATATGCACCTGTCATATGTCGTAGATTTTCAGAATCATCGAGTGAAAATTGACCTCCAAGTGTTTTACCATCGGCTCCATAAAATGCTCCAGAACCATATTCTCCATTAAACTGATTTCCACTTATTGAATCATCCATAATAATTTCATAAACATTACCATTAACACTGTAAGACAATGTTGTACTAAGGGATGATGCCCCAAAATCTACATCACTTTTTACCAAACCGTTAAAATCAGTTGTAAAGATATTTGAATTTGAATCAAACTCATAAGCAGTTCCAATTAAACTTCCTGTATATGTTGCTATTTTAGAACCTTGTACATATTCATCTATTACACCTATTGATGTTAAGTTACCAGCTATAAAATAACCTTGCCAAGTCTCATTTAATACAGCTGTCGCATCATCAACACTAAATGGAACATTCCATATACCCCAAGTTATCTCATCATTAGCATCTATATCAGGAACTGTTTTTAAATAGCTACCAGGTTTAACTGTATAATTTACAGAAGTTAAACTATCTGTATAACTTGTTAATAAAAATGAAGCATTAAAAATATAAGGCGATGTGTAATTTATTGAATTTTCATTAACTAATAGGCTCATTCCCGTTTGTAAGTCTATCATTACTGAATCAGATGTAAATTTACCATTTGAAGCATAACTACCAACAAGTACACTCACTGCTTGATGATAACTTACAAAACCAGAGTCACCATCTAGTATAGTAACTTTATTTGCATCTCCTTGTATATAAACAGGCACCTCAAATAGATCTTTAATTACTTCTGTATTTTTATTACTTTGAGATAATGTATTTAATGTATTTGAAACAGCACTATTTTCAGCTTTTAAATCTTCATTTAGTTTTAGATCTAAAGTTAGTGTTTCTTCTATAGGAATTTCTGAAAATTGAGTATCTGTAGTTTCGCTAACCACACTATCTTGAGCTATGTCATTTGAACTTGGTTCACTTAAAATTAATTCAGATTTATACTTTTTTTTATAAATTTTTTCTTCATATCTATCTTTAAACTGTTCATTATTTTCTTCTGATTTTTTAAATATATAATCAAAAAACATAATCAACTCATTAAACGACAATTCAACTAAATTTCTATACTCAAAAGCATTATCTAAAACAATATCTAAGTCATCAGAAGAATATGCTTGGATACTTCTAACTTCACCATTAGCATCTACTTGAGCCATATATCCTTTAGCTACTACATAGGCTTTATCTGATTTACCTTTAACAGTTATCTCTCCAAATGTGCAAAGCACTAAATCCCCTTTTTTAGAAGAAGCAATAACAATAAAGTTTGTTCCACGAATTCCTATTGTGGCAGTTTTAGTTTTTATTTTAAATTTTTGTGGACTTATCTTTCCTATTTTCCCTGTAATTACACGAACTGCACCATTTAAAAGTTTAAAAGAAGCTTCTATCTCCTCCCCCTCAGATAAATATTCATTGATAGAAAAATGACTATTTTTACCAACTGTTACAATTGTTTCATCTTCAAATATAAGTTGTACTTTAGTTTTTTTATAAGTTACAAGTGTATCAATAACAAAAAGCTCATCTTTTAACTTAGCTTTTTTAGTATTATACTCATTTGTAATATCTGCAACTCCTCTTAAAGCAGTTATGTTAGCAACTCCTCCATTAGATAACAATATAACAGGGAACAATAAAAAAATAATTATAAAATAGTTTTTCATCTATTTTTCCTTTAGAAATTTTTATTTATAGATAAACTAAATATTTGTTTATCATAAGCGTAAATACTTTGATTTGACCAAAAACGTTCATATGAAAATTTGCCTTCTAAATAAAAATCAGAAGAAAACTTTTTAGTTATATTTAGTCCAGTTTTATAACCATTATCTTCTCTTGTGTTTTGAAACAAATTATTTCTATCTTGATACCCTTTTGTACTTATCTCTACATCTACTCTTGCTATATATGTAGGATAAAATTGCGTTACATAATCAAATATCAGTTTATAGCGGTTGTAATCTACATCATTTCTATATCCATCATCTTTACGCTCATACTCTGCTAATCCTCTTAAAATCAAATAAGATGATGACCATAACCTTTGATATGAAAAAGACAATTCATAATTACTCGCATCCCTACCCTCTTCAAAAGAGCGTTGATAGCTCTTTTTAGCATATTTCACATGAGCTACTAGTCGTGTTGTAGCATCTAGTTTATGTATAATATTTGGCATAATTGAGTAGATATTCAAGTAGTTGTCATTGTTTAATCGCATATTCTCAAAGATAAAATTTAGTTCATATATATTCTTTATATCTTGATATAGCAATGTTGGAGAATAAGAAAGATATGTTATATCGTAATTATATTGTTTATTATAGGTTCGATTATATATAGAAATTTTATTACGAATACTATATCCATTTTTATCTCCTATATCATATACATTCATAGCACTAGCCTTAAACTCATACGCACTATCAGATTTAGAATCAACAGTTGTAAACTCTCCATAATATGGTAAGCTATAAGTATTGTTAATTGCTCCATAATTAACATTTGAATCATATATTAATCCAACACTAAAATTAAAAAAGAAAAATGACTTCTCTAGCTTATTAGTTGTTTTTTTAAGAAAAATTTCAATATTAGTTCTTGCATTATCAGGTATATTTGAATTATTAAGAACCTTTTTAAAATTAAGTTTTGCATCTTCATATAACTCTAATATATGTTGTGTTCTAGCAATCTCAAGCTGATTACGAATATTTGTAGAATCTAGCATTTGTACTCTCTCAAAAGAGGCTAAAGCTATTTTATAGCGACCTGTTTCATAAGCACTTCTTCCAAGCATAAAGTTAATATTTGTATCACTAAGTACGGTCATATACAGAGTTGATAAAATTTGATATGCCGATTCATAGTCACCACTTTTATATAAATCTACCGCTTTAGTTTTTTTTATCTCAAGTTCTTGATTTGAAAACAATGATATAAAAAGTATACTTATTAGAATTATTTTTTTCAATATTTACTCCATAAAATAAAAATTATTAAAATACCAAAATATTTTAATGTTAATATTAGTTGCTTTATTAAGGCACTACTAAAACACTTAATGGATAAGTATAGTTCACAGCTGCCTGATCAGTTACAACAACATTAATACTATAATTGTTGTCATTATTGGAATCAATTGGTGTTGCATAAATAGGTGGTATATCAAAAGTCAATATTCCACCACCAGCAATACTAAAGTGCGATGCATCTATACCACTTAACGCATAAGTAATTGGTGTACCATTTATGCTCTTAGAGAAATAATCTCTAACAAAAGTAGTACCCTGCACAACACTAATAGTAGAATCAAAAAGGTTTACCAAATAAGGGCGTGCCTCAGGTGTTAGACTAATTAAATAAGCTGAACCACTATCTCCTCCAATATCATCATCTTCAGGAGCACCAATAACTACATTAGAACCACTAATACTAACAGATTTTCCAAAAAAATCATTTGTAGCTCCATCTAAGGCTACTATTTTTTTTACTTCACTAAATATATCACTTCCATTATTATTAAATATATAAGATGCTCCAGTAAATGTATTTTTACCTGAAGCGCTTGCTATAATATTATCTCCGCTAACCCCTACTGAATATCCAAAATTATCATATGCTGCTGCATCTGATGATGTAAGTTTTTTAATCTCTGTGTAGATATCACTTACACTATTCTTAAAGATATATACCGACCCACTATCTGAACCATTATCATCATTGTTGATAGCTCCAACTACAACATAATCATCACTTATACCAACTGAATACCCAAAATTATCAGATGGCGTTGCATCTGAAGATGTAAGCTTTTGAATCTCTATATAGTTATCACTTCCATTATTTTTGTAGATATATGTAGATCCGCTATCCGTACCATTAGTATCACTTAAATGGGATCCCACAACAACATAATTGCCACTTATCCCAACTGAATACCCAAAATTGTCGCCTATATTTATATCTGATGCAATAAGTTTTTGTACTTCTGTAAATACATCACTTACATTTTTAAAAATATATGCTGACCCACTATCATAACCAAAAATATCAGCATTTTGAGATCCCACTACAACATAATTACCATCAATACTAACAGCCTCTGCAAATTTATCATTCCCCGTAGCATTTGATGCTGTAAGTTTTTGAATCTCTGTAAATATATCACTACCATTATTTTTAAAAATATATGCTGATCCACTATCAGTGCCATTATCATCATTTAAATAAGCTCCAATAACAACATAATTTCCACTAATGCTAACACCTTTTCCAAATTGATCACCAGAAGCGGCATCCGAAGCAGTTAATTTTTGAATTTGAATAGATGTCCCATTTGCTTGTTTTTTGTAGATGTAAGCTGACCCACTACTAGAGCCATTGTCATCATCATTTCTTGCCCCAATAACAATATAATTACCACTTACAGCAACACTCTCTCCAAAGTTATCATTGCTAGCTCCATCAAAAGCAATAACTTTAGAAATATTTAATGGAACTTCAGCTACATCTGTTACAGAGATAACAACACTTTTTATTGCACTGTTACCAACCGAATTAGTTGCTATACTCGTAAGATTATAGATAGGTATAGTTTCGTAATCTAAGTTGGCACCTAAAGCAACTACAATAGCTCCATCTGTTCCTACACTAAAGTTTGATGAACCTGTTCCACTTAGTATAATATTTATAATGGCTGTTCCACCATCTGCAATATCGATAATCCCAACACCTGTTCCAGCTGGAGAGTTTTCTGCAACAGAACCTACAAAATCTGTAAGTACTGGTACTTCTACTGTATCATCTATATTTATTGTTACATCTACTGCTTTGCTATCTCCAACTTGATTTGTAGCTATTAAAGTTAAATAATATACAAACTTAGTCTCGAAATCAAAATTTGCACCATACGCAACATTAATTATCCCCTCTTTGCTTACTATAAAATTATCTGAACCCTCTCCACTGAGGGTCATTTTAGTAATAGCAGCATTTCCATTATCAATTATTTTTATATTTCCAACTAATGATCCAGCTGTAGAGTTCTCTTCAATAGAAGCAATAAAAGATTCAATAACTGGTATATTTTCATCAACATCAAGTACAAAAATATTTAACAAAACACTACTTTTGTCTCCATTAGTACTAAATATAGTTGCTGTTAATTTGTAAGAGTTTTGTTGCTCATAATCTAGATTAACTCCATCAGCTACGCTAATGTCACCATTAGTTAAAGCTTCAAATGATTCTGCGCCAACACCAACTAAAACTATTTTACCAATGCCCTCTTTAGTTAAGTATCTAGTAGGGATTGTACTAATAACTCTACTACTTGTAATATTTTCTTCTAACGACGCACTTAGATACATCGTTGGGTCTGCAACAGGCAAAGTAGATATAAAAGTATCAATATCTAAATCATTTTTTAATGTAGATTTATAATGTTCTAAAGCATCTTGTTCACTAATAAGTGTTTTTCCAATTAATCTAAATATAGATTCTAATTTATCTATTTTCAAATTAACATCTCTAAGATCTATTTTTTCTACACTACCTAAAGCTTTTCGTATATTTTCTGTTATCACAATATTATTATCTGGATTATTATCATTATCAAGTGTTTGAAACACTCTTATAATATTTTTAACCCTTTTGTCTGTAACATTTGTACGAGAAACTTTTGCCAAATCAGCTGGATATACTCTTTTGTCTTCATTTACCATAGCTCCAGATATCTCACCAATTATTATATTTCCAATTTGAAATTCTATATTACAAGATTTATTAAATTCAAATGCTCCATCTTTATCTACTATTCCTTTAATTTTATTACCGCAGCTATACTCAACTCCAGATACTAAAGAATCCACAAGATAAGCAATCTCATTCTCAACAATAATTTTAGAATCAATATTAGAAGAAGAATTTCCTCTTTCACCACAACCAACCATTGCGCCTAATGTAAAAAGTAATATAACAAATACAAATAAGTGTTTCATGAATAAACTCCATAATTCTTCAACTCATTATATCTTGTTAATACTTATTTATATATTTATAAAGAAATTTTAACTATATAGTTGTTATAATAATTTAAGTTTACAAGATTAGTTAAAGGCTGGTAAATGCAAGGACGATACAAAGTTTTAACTACTCTATTTATACTCATATCTCTTCTTATATCATCTGCCTACCTTTATCTACCAAATTATTTTCAGTCTCTAGATGATAGAGTTAGAGATTTTTATTTCATCTATAGGGGTCCGCAAAAAACAAGTGATGATATAGTAATTATAGATATAGATGAAAAAAGTTTAAAAGAACTTGGACAGTGGCCATGGGAAAGAAACAAAGTAGCTACAATTTTAACAAATCTTACTAAAAGCGGTGCTGGAATAATTGGACTTGATATAATATTTGCTGAAGCTGATAAAACATCTCCTAAAAAATTTGCAGATAAATGGAATCTTGATATAAAAAATATGCCTGATTATGATTTGATTTTATCTCAAACAATTGCAAATACTCCAACTATTTTGAGCTACATTTTTGACTTTGATATTATAAATAATAATGATACACCACATATACCTGCTATATTTATAGAAAAAAACAAAAACTATGGTGAGTTTATACCAAGAGCCAAAGGTGTACTTACAAACTTAGAGATTATTCAAGAGTCTGGCTATTCAAGTGGCTTTATAAACAATATACCTGATGAAACTGGTATTATCAGAAGTGTGCCTTTGTTAATAAACTATGACAATGCACTATACCCATCTCTCGCTTTTGAGATGTTTAGAGTAGCAAAAGAAGTCAATAAAGTTAAAGTGCTATATGATACAGTTGGAGTTAGTAATATCTATATAGGTAAAGAAAACATCACAACTGATAGATATGCAAGACTACATATTAATTTTAGAGGAGAATTTAAAAGTTACAAATATATATCTGCTGTTGATATTTATAACAATAATATAAAAAAAGAAGATATTGAGGGCAAATTTGTTTTAATTGGAACATCTGCATATGGCTTAATGGATCTTCGTGCAACTCCTATGGATAGCGTAATTCCTGGTGTTGAGATTCAAGCAAATGTAATTGACAATCTTTTAAATAAAGATATGCTTGTTAAACCATATTGGGGAGAATTTGCTAATATAATCATAATTATAACAATAGTATTTATAATAATTTTCTTTTACTCTAGGTTAACACTTCTACCACTAATAATCATATATTTATTATCCTTTGTTTCTATTCTTTATCTTAACTACTACATACTTTTTTCTTTTTATATTATTTTAAACTCTATTTTTCCTATGGTTGCTATGGTTTTTTCACTTATAAGTGTTTTGGGAATAAAATATATATTTGAGTTTCGTCAAAAAGAGATTATCAAAAATAGCTTTTCAAAAAAAGTATCAAAGCAAGTTATGGAAGATTTATTATCACAACAAAATATTACTGATTTATCTTCTAAAGAGGTAAATGTAACTATATACTTTTCAGATATTCGTTCATTTACATCTATTTCAGAAAATTTAAAATCTCCAAAAAGAATAACAGATTTTTTAAATTATTATATGAATGCAATGGTAGAATCAATTGAAAAATATAGTGGTACAATAGATAAATTTATTGGTGATTCCATTATGGCATACTGGAATGCTCCTTTAGCAATACAAAATCATGCAGATAAAGCAGTTCTTACTGCTTTGGAGCAAATTGCCAAAAGAGAGGATATAAATACAATAATAAATAAAGATTTTGGTCTTGATATTGACTTTGGTATAGGAATCAATACTGGTAATGCTATTCTAGGTGAGATTGGCTCAATTGGACGATCTGATTATACAATTATTGGTGATGCTGTAAACCTTGCCTCTAGGCTAGAGGGACTATGTAAACGATACAAAGTTAGGCTTATAATATCTGAATTTACAAAAGAATTACTTATAAATGAATACGTAGAACAACTCTTGGATATAGTACAAGTAAAGGGGAAAAAAGAGCCTGTAAAAATATATGAAATTATCGATATTGGAAAACCTAATAACGAAAAAACTAAAGAGTTAAATCTTTATAACCAAGCACATAAACTATATTTAGATGCAAAATTTACAGATGCGAAAAAAATCTTTGATAAATTATATGAACAATATAAAAAACACCTATATAACATCTATTCTTTAAGATGTAAACATATGATAGATGAGGGAGTAAATAGTTTTGATGGTATATTTAGGGAGCCTCTAAATATTTAACAAAATAATACACGGCTGTTTCATACTAACAAGTTTTTCTGTTTCGTCACCCTGAACTTGCACCACAAGGGTATGATAATTCAGGGTCTAGTTTTTACTACATTTTATATTAGATTCCCTCTCAAGCTGAGAATGACTGAACTAATAAGCTTAGTATGAAACAGCCGTGCAAAATAATATTCGTTAAATCATAATTGCAATAAAATATGTTAAAATAAAGGGATTGGACAAGTTATCATGAAATCTATAAAAATACTCGGTGCTGCTGGAAATGTCTCAGTAGATTCATATGCAACGTGCATTCAAATAACTAAAAACACTCTAATAGATGCTGGAAATATTATAGATGCATTGGGAGATGATATAAAATATATAAATAATATTTTTTTATCTCATACCCATTTAGATCATATAATAGATAGTGCTTTTTTAATAGATAATTTTTTCAGTATAAGACAAACTTCTCTAAATATATATGGACTACCTGAAACTATAGATGCACTTAAAAAACATATCTTTAATAATGTTATATGGCCTGATTTTAGCAAAATAAATATTCCAAATACATCTAAAGCATCTATCAATTTTATAGAGCTTGAACTTGAAAAAACTTATCAAGTAGAATCAGGTATAACACTTACTCCTATAAAAGCAAATCATACCGTACCTTGTTGTGGATATATTATTAAAAAAGATAACGCTTCTATATATTTTACGGGTGATACCTATAAAAATCCTGCAATATGGAGTAGAATAGATAATGATAAAACCATTAAAACTCTTATAATAGATGTATCTTTTCCAAATAAACTTTTTAACATCGCACAAAAAAGCAAACATTTAACACCTAAATTATTAGATGAAGATATGGATAATCTCATAAGAAAAGATTGTAATATATATATAAATCATATAAAACCTATACACAAAAAAGAGATAGTAGCTGAATTAGAAGATATTGGCATAGAAAAAAATAAGATACTTAATGATGGAGATATTATCACTTTTGAAGATGGTAAATTATTAAACTATAACAACTCCGCAGAATCAAGAATAAATAAGTTAAATAATATAGGTATAGCATTATCAGCTGAGGATAATTTAGAAAAATTATTGGAATTGATAGTAACTGAATCAAAGTATATTACTAATGCTGATGGAGGGACACTCTACCTTTTAGAAGACAAAATGTTAAAGTTTACAGTGGTTCAAACTGATTCTATGAATATAAAAATGGGTGGTACGAGTGCAGAGATAACATGGCAACCACTGCCTCTTTACCTTAAAGATGGAAGCCCAAACAAAAAGATGGTAGCAGCACTATCTGCTTTAGATGAAAAAATCATAAATATTCAAGATGTTTATAAAGCTGTTGGATTTTCATTTGATGGAACTAAAAAATTTGATGCTTCAACTGGCTATAGATCAAAATCAATGCTTGTTGTACCATTAAAAGATCATGAACAAAAAATTATAGGGGTATTACAACTTATAAATAAACAAAATAAATTTGAAGACACTATAGAAACATTTAACAAAGATGATGAAAAAATTACTCTGTCCTTAGCTTCACAGGCTGCTGTAGCTATAACAAATGTAAAACTAATAGATGGGTTAGAAAAATTATTAGAGTCATTTTTAAAAAGTATTATATTTGCAATTGGTAAAAAATCTCCCTATACAGCTGCTCATATTCAAAGGATGGTAGAGTTAAGTGTATCTTTAGCTAAAGAGATAGATAATGATAATACCGTTTTTAAAGATAAAAACTTTAGTGAAACAACAATTAAACAGATAAAAATTGCGGCACTTATGCATGATATAGGAAAACTAGCTACACCTGAACAGATAATTGATAAATCAACTAAACTTGAAAAAATTTATGACAGATTGGATCTTATTGAATTCAGAATAGAGCTGATTAAAAAAGAGTGTGAGATATCCTATTTAAAGGGTAATATTTCCAAAAATGAATTTGAGCAAAACTCTAAAGAGTTAGATGAATATTTTAAAATAATAGAAAAAAGTAATGTAGCAGCAACATTTACCTCCAATGAAGATGTGAAATTATTTAAAAAATTATCAAAAAAAATATACCATGTAAATGATACAGCATATAAAGTTTTAACAAATGAAGAAGCTTATAACCTAAGTATACAAAAAGGGACCCTTACTGATGAAGAGAGGCAAATTATAAATGAGCATGCTAAAATAAGCTTAGATATATTAAATAAACTACCATTTCCTAAAAAGTACAACGATGTAGCACAAATTGCTGGTGCTCATCATGAAAAATTAAATGGAAAGGGTTACCCTCTAGGACTAAAAGGAGATGAGATATCTTTTGAAGCTAGAATTTTGGCAGTAGCCGACATTTTTGAGGCTTTAACTGCTAGTGATAGACCATATAAAAAAGCAAATACTATAACAGTTGCAATGGAAATACTCCACTCTATGGTTAAAGATGGTGATTTAGATAAAGATATAGTTAACTTCTTTCATAGCTCAAAACTTTACTTAAAATATGCAAATAAATATTTAGAAAAAAAAATTAATTAAAAAAATTGAACCATCTTGCATCTGTATCACAAATAGCCCAAGAAGCCGTCTCGCCATTGGCTTGGTTCTAAAAGCCGAATTTGGGTGAAGAGAGAGCAATCTATTGGCGACAATTTCTCGACTAAACGAGTCAGTCTCAAATGAAACCATCGACTCACAAAAACTCTACTTGTTCACTAATTGAATATGTAGAACCCTCATATTTGCGAAGACACGAACTTCTCAGACTAATACCTATATTATACACAAAAAATCTATTAAATTTTCTTTTGTTCCTTGCTAATACCAAAACAAATTATCCATAAAAGATGAGTTTTAGTATTATATTTCTATTATAAGTAAGTTTGCTAACTTTAGACACTCTTTTATAGAGTTTATTTTAGGCATAGTATATTTAACATAAGCAGGTAGCGAATTTGCTGTTGTCTTGCCTATAACTATAATTTTATTTTTTGAAGTAATAGTGTTGTTTTTTAAAAAGCATCTAACTGATGATGGGGAAGTAAAAATAAGAGTGCACTCTTCATCATTCAAACGAAAATTTAATATTTCACTTGAACATTCACTCTCATAAACAATGACCTCATCAACATTAAATCCATCTCCAGCTATCTCTTTTGCTCTTAAATAAAGCCATTTTTTATCTTTTGCATAACTCTTTATAATTGGCAACAAGTCTGAACCTATTCCACCACCTACACCTATAACTTTTCCACCAACTGATTCATAATAATTTTTAGTGAACTCTGATATACAAAGTGCTGGAATATTTATGTAGTCCTTTTTATCATAAAAAGAGAGGGCATCTACTGCTTTTTTAGATGTAAGTATTAAAAAATCATATTTTGAAAAATCTATATCTGGTTGAAAAAATTTAAAATCTAGTGAGTTTATATGTATAACATCTGGGTTTGGAGTTGCAGAGAAAAGATAGATTGGTTTACTCATGAGAGAAGCTTTTGCTTACTCCCACTCAATAGTAGCTGGTGGTTTAGAACTAATATCGTATACAACTCTATTAATACCATCAACTTCATTAATAATTCTTCTTGAAATTCTCTCAAGCAGATCATGTGGTAGATGAGCAAATGTAGCTGTCATTCCATCAACAGCTTCAACAACTCTCACACATACAGTATTGTCATATGTACGGTTATCTCCCATCACACCAACGCTCTTTACATTTAATAAAACAGCAAATGCCTGCCAAGTTTTAGCATAGTATCCACTTGCTTTTAACTCATCGAGTAAGATAACATCAGCTTCTCGAAGAATTGTTAAATCAGGCACATTTACATCACCCATAATTCTAATTGCTAGTCCTGGTCCAGGGAAAGGATGGCGATTAATCATAGCGGCTGGAAGTCCAAGTTCTAATCCAATTTTACGCACCTCATCTTTAAACAGCTCACGCAAAGGCTCAATCAATTCAAAATCCATCCAATCAGGTAAACCACCAACATTATGATGAGATTTAATAACTTCAGATGGTCCATTTACAGAGATAGACTCAATCACATCAGGGTAAAGTGTACCTTGAGCTAAAAATTTAATCCCATCATGTTTTTTAGCTTCTGCTGCAAACTCTTCTATAAAAGTATGTCCTATAATTTTACGTTTTTCTTCTGGATCAGAGATACCTGCTAATTTTCCTAAAAAATTATCAACAGCATCAACAGTAATCAACGGAGTTTTTAAGTTTACTTTAAAAACTTGTTCAACCTGCTCACGCTCACCTTTTCTTAAAAGTCCATTATCTACAAAAACAGGGACAAGTTGATCACCAATAGCCTCATAAAGCATAGCTGCAACAACAGAGCTATCAACTCCACCACTCAATCCACATAAAACTTTATTCTTGCCCACTTTTTCACGAATAAGATTGATTTGCTCTTTTAAGAAATGCTCCATCTTCCATTTTTCACTAACTCCACAAATATTTTTTGCAAAGTTACGAAGCATTAAATAACCCTCCTCTGAGTGTTGAACCTCTGGATGATATTGCATAGCATATATACGTTTTTGCTCATTTGCAATAGCTGCATAAGGAGAATTCTCAGATGTAGCTATTGGATTAAACCCCTCTGGTAACTGATCTACTTTATCAGAGTGAGACATCCAAACAATAGCATTATCATCACACCCCTCTAAAAGAGGGGAACAATTTTCACCAAGATTATTGATTTTAAGTTCAGCTTTACCATACTCATGATGATCTGAACGAACAACACTACCACCAAAATCTACCGCAATGCGCTGCATACCATAACAGATACCAAGGATAGGAAGTCCCATTTTGTAAACGCCCTGATCTACTTCATAAGCATCTTCATTATAAACAGAAGATGGGCCACCACTAAGTATGATACCTTTAGGATTTTTTGCTTGAATCTCTTCTACAGGTGTATGATAAGGAAGAATTTCACAATAAATTTTATCTTCACGAAGTCGACGTGCTATAAGCTGAGTATATTGAGAACCAAAATCTAAAACAATAATGCTAACATTTGTCATTTAAATGCCTTTTAATAAATATAATAAATAAGTATGAAAGGATACAATATTATAGATTAATGTTAGGTTTGTAATTTATATACCAACACAAAGCATGGGTGTTGGTATAATAAACGAGTATATAATTAGCGTTGTATATATAGACCTAATACTTCAAACTGAACATACCAAACTGCGATTGATGCGAAGTAACCTATTATTATAGTCCAAGAATATTTCATATGTGAACCAAAAGTATAGATACCTTTAAGTTTACCCATAACACCAACACCAGCAGCTGAACCAAAAGCTATCATACTACCACCAACACCAGCTGTTAGTGTTACTAACATCCACTGAGCTAATTCAATATCTGGTGATGCCTTAAGAACAGCCGACATAACAGGTACATTATCAATAAGTGCAGAGAGAAAACCAACACCAATATTTACATAAGTTGGATCAAACATCTCATAAAGCTTAGCTGCGTGACCTAAAAAACCTGCA
>Ga0256834_1001075_pt1 | contig 19026 bp, 19 predicted proteins | sample 4281140metaG_FD_190536 | JGI IMG/M metagenome (GOLD analysis project Ga0256834, IMG submission 190536) | Hydrothermal vent microbial communities from East Pacific Rise, Pacific Ocean - 4281-140 | ecosystem: Environmental > Aquatic > Marine > Hydrothermal vents | place: Pacific Ocean: East...
ACACATTTTAATGTGTATTACAGCTTCTGAAAGTATAATTTTGTGATGAAAGTCAGCGATATTTTCAACATTGTCCACAATGCGCTGGAGGCGAAGAACCACGGCCGGAAGATTTCACAAAAGAGTATGGCTGAGCAGCTTGGAATTTCCATGCGCACATATCAGGATTGGCGTACAGGCAAGGCACAGCCCATAGCGGCCCGTGCACTGATGCAGATGCTTGGTGAACTGGACGATGACGAAATAGTTCGCGTAGTACATAAGATAAGGGCTTTGGATGAGCAATCTGACTCAAAGTGAACGTGACGGCCTCAACGAACTATTCTGCCACCTCGAGGTGGAGAGTCTTCCGCTGTACAAGCGGCTGCTGCTCAGGTTGAATCGCCTGGCCCTGCTTTTGAGGATGTTCTACATACGTCTTAGATAATTTTTGTCTATCATGCTATAATCGCCGCCGTAAAGAGTGGAGTGTCTATATCGGCACTGCCCCTCTCCATACAGATACCAGAGATTGAAAGGATTTTGAAAATGTTTGGAAAAAAACTGAAAACATATGACTACGACCAGGAGACTATGAATCGTTTCCGGTATGCCAAAATAAAGACGAACAAAGGCGATATCTGGTTGAGACTATATGTCGACGAGGTTCCAAATACTGTGGCCAATTTCGCGACGCTGGCGCAGGAGGGCTTTTATGACAACCTGAAGTTTCACAGAGTCATAAAAGGGTTCATGGCGCAGGGTGGATGCCCTCACAGCGGACCGGGAGGCAATCCGGCAAGAGTCGGCACCGGCGGTCCGGACTGGGCGATCGCGTGCGAGACTGAAAAAAACATTCACAAACATGTCAAAGGTACCATATCGATGGCTCATGCCGGCAAGGATACGGGCGGTAGCCAGTTTTTCATCTGTTTCGTACCGTGTCCGCACCTTGACGGAGTGCATACCGTATTCGGCGGTATCGAAGATGATGATGCAGACAGCATGCTCGTACTCGACTCGATAGATCAAAACGATACGATAGAGACTATAGAGATATTGCCCGAGAGACAATAGTCAGGCTATTGTACACCGCAGGCCGATATCCTCTGCATGCGATATCCGCAGGCCTGCTGCCTCTATCGTTGTAAATCACCCCAGGCGGTTTCGACCCGCCTGAAGACTCGACCGCTCTTTTGTCTCTGAAGACTTTTTCTGCTCAGCGCCTTTAGAAGAGCGGTATGGTAAAATCTCCCCATAACTACATGAAAAAAAAGAGCGGAAATGTTTGGATTTGTGCGTATTGCGGCCGCAGTGCCGAAAGTGAGGGTGGCGAATGTCGACTTCAATGTAAAACAGATGCTCGATCTATGGAAAATAGCATCTCAACAGAACGCTTCGGTCATTCTCTTTCCCGAACTCTCCATTCCGAGTTACAGCTGTGCGGATCTGTTCTATCAGGATAGAATGAGATGTGCGGTCGAAGAGGGGCTGGCCAAAATGGTGCAAGCCTCCACCGCCTGCTCCACGATAGCGATCGCGGGTATGCCTCTGTGGCACAACGGCAGAGTCTACAACTGCGGAGTCGTGTTGCAGGAGGGGAAAATTTTGGGGATCGTACCAAAGAGTTACGTTCCGGAACACAAGGAGTATTATGAAAAGAGGTGGTTCGTAAGCGGAAGTTCGTGCAAAAACGATAGAGTCTCGATCCTCGGACAGGATGTGCCGTTTGGAGTCGACCTTCTTTTTTGCGGCAGGGACGGCCTTGTCTTCGGCATAGAGGTGTGTGAAGATCTGTGGACGGTAGTGCCGCCCAGCTCATATCAGGCGCTTGCCGGAGCCACACTTTTGTTCAATCTTTCGGCAAGCGACGAGATAGTGGCAAAAAGCGAATACAGAAGCCAGCTTGTCGCAGGCCAGAGCGCGCGCTGCATGGCCGCTTACATATACGCTTCGTGCGGTGTGGGGGAGTCTAGCACCGATGTACTGTTTGGCGGAGACTGCATGATCGCAGAAAACGGAGCTATTCTCGAGAGGGGCGAGAGATTTCTTGACGAGTCGCAGATCATCTTTGCCGATATCGATATTCAGCGGCTGAATATGATACGAATGGCGGAGGGGAGCTTTGCGGACGGCGAGATCAGACCCTTTAGGCGAATCGATCTCTACGATACACCCGAAATAACCCAGTTGAACAGATATGTCGATCCGCACCCGTTCGTTCCGTCCAAAAAGAGCGAACGCTCTAAAAGGTGTCGCGAAATATTCTCCATACAGTCTGCCGCACTTAACAAAAGGCTCGACCATATCGGGGCTCGAAAGTGCGTCATAGGTGTATCAGGCGGTCTCGACTCGACTCTCGCACTTCTGGCAGTTTATCGCGCATACGAGACGAGAAAGAGAGATTTTGAAGATATAATCTGCGTTACGATGCCGGGTTTCGGGACTACCGGCAGGACGCTCGAAAATGCGAGGAGGCTTTGCGAAGCGCTCGGTGTGACTTTTATGCAGATCGATATCACCGAGGCGTGTATGGAGCATTTCAGGCTGATAGGCCACGATCCGGCGGAGCACTCTATCGTCTACGAAAACGTACAGGCGAGAGAGAGGACGCAGATTTTGATGGATCTTGCCAACAAGGTGGGCGGAATCGTGGTGGGAACCGGCGACATGAGCGAAGCGGCTCTTGGCTGGAGTACCTACAACGGTGACCATATGTCGATGTACGCGATCAATATCGGTATTCCGAAAACTCTTATCCGCTACCTTGTGGAGTGGGCGTCCGGGCAATACGCAGATGCCTCCGAAATACTTAAAGACATCCTCGACACCCCTGTGAGTCCCGAACTGCTGCCGCCGACAGACGGGGAGATATCCCAAAAGACCGAAGAGCTTGTAGGACCTTACGAATTACACGACTTTTTTCTCTATCATCTGATAAAAAGTGGTGCGACTCCGCGAAAGATTCTCTTTCTCGCGAAGTGCGCTTTCGGCGGCAAGTACGACTCCCAAGAGTTGAAGGGGTGGCTCGGGATTTTTTTGAAACGCTTTTTTTCACAGCAGTTCAAAAGAAACTGCATGCCGGACGGCCCGAAGGTCGGAACTATCGCCTTGAGTCCGAGAGGTGACTGGAGAATGCCGAGCGATGCGGAGGTTGACGAATGGTTGAAGGATCTGGAGGAGGATACTTGAAAAAATCGGTCATATTGATGCTGCTGATCGGCAGTCTGGCGGTTGAAGCCGCCCAAAACGGGATGGGCGGGTATACGAGCAGGTTCGATGTAGAAGAGACTACAAAGAGATTGGTGAAGATCGTACGAGAAAGGGGACTTACACTCTTCAAGGTGATAGACCATAGCGAAGGAGCCGCCAATGCCGGTTTGAAGCTAAAAGCGGCAAAACTGGTCATTTTCGGAAATCCCGAAGTAGGAGCCCCTCTCATGCAGTGCTCCCAGACGCTTGGTCTTGACCTGCCCCAAAAGATTCTCGTATACGAAGATGAAAACGGAAATGTTCAGGCGATTTTCAATACCAAAGCCTATCTTATGTGGCGTCACGATGTCGGGCCGGAGTGCGCGGCAGAATATCAGAGGAAGATGGACAAGGCGGTAAAGTTTTTCGTCAGATATGCTACCGGAAATATGGAACCTCAACAAAAGAGAGATTAGATGCTGGTTCATATCTGCTGCAGCGTGGATAGTCACTTCTTTTTGCAAAGACTCAGGGAGGATTTTCCGGATGAAAAGCTGGTCGGCTTTTTCTACGACCCGAATATCCACCCCTACAGTGAATACAGGCTCAGGCTTCTTGATGTACAGCGAAGCTGCAATAGACTCGGAGTGGAGCTGATAGAGGGTGAGTACGACTATGAGAGCTGGCTAAAAGCGGTCGAGGGGTATGAGAATGAGCCCGAAAAGGGGGCCAGATGCGAAATCTGTTTCGATCGACGTTTCGAAGTGAGTGCGAAGATGGCCAGGAGGCTTGGGCAGAAGCGTATGACGTCGACTCTGCTGGTGAGTCCGAAAAAGTCCCAGGAGCAGTTGAAACGAAGAGGCGAGAGGCTCGCCGAAGATTTCGGGGTGGAGTTCGTGTATGTCGACTACAGAAGCGGAGGCGGTACCCAGAAACAGCAGGAGATCAGCAAAAAAGAGCGTCTCTATCGGCAAGACTACTGCGGATGTCTCTACGGTCTCGTGCAGCAGAGGGATCAACAAAAAAAGATCGCCGACGAGCTCTTCTCCCCTCTTTGCGGCTCGACTCTTCCGGGCTCTATAGAGGAGCGTCTCGAACTTTATGAAAAAAGATATGAGCTCGAAGAGAGAGGGATAAGTTACAGGATCGTCAGGCAGAAGTTTTTGAACTACCGTCTGAAATTCGGATGGGTCAGGTGTAAAAAAACGACACTGCCGAGCTATATACTGCCTTATTCCGCCATGAAGCGGCGCTATACCAAGGGAAAGGTCGAATTTGAGAGTGAGGGAATCGGGTGGTTCAACAGGGAAGAGATCCGCTTTCTTACTCTTGCACGGTTCAACGAGATCTGCGGAAGATCCTATCGCTCCGTAAAGGAGCTCGTCTACTCTCCGCTCTCCTACGATGAAAGCCTGAAGGTTCGCGAATGTATAGGATCCGGACTATGGGATCTTTCGCCTGTCATTGTGGTCGACGAGATTCCGCAGGGAAATCTCGAAGTTTTTATAGAGTCGGAAAACTATAACGATGTCAGAGAAAAATTAGTCGTATTGTGATAAAATAAGAGAATTTTAAATCCAAGGACTTTTTTTTCATGATGGATGTCGTACAAATTCAGAAAATCCTTCCTCACAGATACCCCTTTTTGCTGGTAGACAGAGTCACTTCCTGTGAAGAGGGGAAGGCGATAGAGGCGTACAAAAACGTCTCCATCAGCGAGCCGGTTTTCGAGGGTCACTTTCCGGGTCATCCGATCTATCCGGGGGTCATGATCATAGAGGGTATGGCCCAGGCCGGAGGGATTCTCGCTTTTGAAAGCATGGGCGAGGATGACAAAGAGGCGACTCAGGACAAGGTGGTCTACTTTATGAGCATCGACAAGTGCAAATTCAGAAGTCCGGTACGCCCCGGCGACAAACTCGTATACAAACTCGGCGTTATAAAGCACAAGGGAGCCATCTGGGTGCTCGACGGAAAGGCGTATGTCGACGACAAGCTTGTCGCGGAAGCCGAACTCAAAGCCATGATTGTGGACAAGTGATGGCTGGAATTTCGAAACTTGCGGTTGTAGAGGATGGAGCTCAAATCGGTGAGGGCGTTACGATCGCACCGTTTGCGTATGTCTCTTCGAAAGCGAAGATAGGGGCCCGAACCACTATCGGGCAGGGCGCTATTATCGAAGGCGATACAACGATAGGAGAGGATTGCCGCATCTTTTCGCATGCGGTCGTAGGCTCCATTCCGCAGGATCTGAAGTATCACGGCGAAGATGTGAAGCTGATCATCGGTGACCGCAATACGATTCGCGAATTTACCCTCCTCAATCCCGGTACCGAAGGGGGAGGAGGAATCACCAGAATCGGAAACGACAATCTCCTGATGGGGTATGTCCACATAGCGCACGACTGTATCATCGGCGATCGCTGTATCTTCGCGAACGCCGCAACTCTCGCCGGCCATGTAGAAGTGGGCAACGGCGTAGTCGTAGGCGGCATGACGCCGATTCACCAGTTTGTCAAGATCGGTGATCTGGCAATGATAGCCGGAGCGTCGGCGCTGAGCCAGGATGTACCTCCATATTGCCTTGCCGAGGGTAACAGAGCGGTACTAAGAGGCCTCAACCTCACGGGACTCAGAAGAAATCTTCCAAGAGAGGCCGTCAACGCGCTAAGAGTGGCCTACAAAGAGCTTTTCGAGAGAGGAAAACCTCTCAAGGAGACGGCAGAAGCACTTATGCAGAGCAGCGAGAGCGAAGAGGTCAGAGCAATGTGCCGTTTCGTATTGGAGACGAAGCGCGGCATTCCATACGAGAGGATGAAAGATGACAAATAGAAGTTGCAGTTTTTGCGGAGCGAAAGAGAGCCAGGAGAATCCGCTGCTGGCCGGAAACGGAGTCTATATCTGTAAAAACTGTGTAGTTTCGGCTCACAAGATACTTTTTGGCGAGCTGGAGGAGGATCAGGAGTCCGTAGATCGGGAACTTTTGACCCCAAGAGAGCTAAAAGCGGCTCTCGATCAGTACGTAATAGGCCAGGAGAGAGCGAAAAAGGTTCTCGCTGTCGCTGTATACAACCACTACAAGAGGATCTTCAAACAGGCGGCTTTGGAGGACGACGATACGGAGATTTCAAAGTCCAACATACTGCTTATAGGACCTACCGGAAGCGGCAAGACGCTAATGGCCCAGTCAATCGCGAAGTTTCTCGATGTTCCGATAGCGATAGCGGACGCGACGAGCCTTACGGAAGCGGGGTATGTCGGCGAAGATGTCGAAAATATCCTTACAAGGCTTCTTCAGGCGGCCGACGGAGATGTGAAAAAGGCGGAGCAGGGGATAGTCTTCGTAGATGAGGTGGACAAGATTTCCCGTATGAGTGAAAACCGCTCCATAACGAGAGACGTATCCGGAGAGGGTGTGCAGCAGGCACTTTTGAAGATCATAGAAGGAAGTGTCGTCAACATTCCTCCAAAGGGAGGTAGAAAGCACCCCAATCAGGACTTCATCCAGATCGATACCTCCAATATACTCTTTATCTGCGGCGGGGCGTTTGACGGACTAGCCGACATAATCAAGCGTCGGCTGGGAGGCAACGTGCTCGGTTTCGATCAGCAGAAACGTTCAAAAAACGAGACGGACGCGATATTGAGCGAGGTGGAGGTCGATGACCTCGTATCTTACGGTCTGATTCCGGAGCTTATCGGAAGGCTGCACGTTATCGCCGTCTTGAACGAGATCACAAAAGAGGATATGGTAAGAATCCTGACGGAACCGAAAAACGCTCTGGTGAAGCAGTATAAAAAGCTCTTCGCCATAGATGATGTGGAGCTCACTTTCGAAGAGGCTGCGCTGGAAGCGATCGCGCAAAAGGCTATCGAGAGGAAGACGGGAGCGAGAGGACTCCGTTCGATAATAGAGGAGATGATGGTTGATATAATGTACGATCTTCCGGAGTATGCCGGATATGAGGTGGTAATAACGGAAGATGTCGTCGAAAACGGCGCAAAGCCGCTCTATATCAAGAAAAGCAAAAAGAAGAGTGCGTAAATGTTTATAAACAAGCTTATAGGAATCTTTTCAAGCGATCTGTCCATAGATCTTGGTACTGCAAACACTCTGGTTCTGGTCAAGGGGAACGGGATTATCATCAACGAGCCATCCGTAGTAGCCATCCAGACAGACAAGTTCGGTCGGGAGAAGGTACTGGCGGTAGGGCAGGAAGCGAAAGAGATGGTGGGAAAGACTCCCGGAAACATCAGGGCCGTGCGTCCAATGAAAGACGGTGTTATCGCCGACTTCGATATAACGGAAAAGATGATCCGCTACTTTATCGAAAAGGCGCACCACCGCAAAACCTTCATACGTCCCCGTATAATTGTCTGTGTGCCGTTCGGTCTTACGCAGGTGGAGCGCAAGGCTGTTCGCGAATCAGCCATCAACGCCGGTGCCCGTGAAGTATTTCTGATAGAGGAGCCGATGGCTGCGGCGATAGGTGCCGGTCTGCCGGTAAAAGAGCCTCACGGAAACCTAGTGGTGGATATAGGCGGCGGTACTACAGAGATCGGTGTCGTCTCGCTTGGCGGGCTTGTGATCAGTAAATCGATAAGAACCGCCGGAGACAAGATAGATCAGGCGATAGCCGACTATGTAAAGCGCAAATACAATCTTCTCATAGGCGATCGTGTGGCCGAGGAGATCAAGATACAGATAGGAAGCGCTCTTCCGCTGGACGAGGAGCTTACCATGATGGTAAACGGACGCGATCAGGTGAGCGGACTGCTGAGCTCCGTCGAGCTTACGAGCGAAGATGCGAGGGAGGCGATGAAAGAGCCCCTTCGGGAAATAGGCGACGCTTTGAAAGATATTTTGGAGATCACTCCTCCTGATCTTGCGGGAGACATAGTGGAAAACGGAATCGTGCTGACCGGCGGCGGCGCCTTGACGAGAATGCTGGACAAATATCTCTCCGATATCGTGAAACTGCCGGTCTATGTAGCCGAAGAGCCATTGTTGGCGGTAGCGAAAGGGACCGGACGGGTACTGGAAGAGATAGATCTTCTCCAGCAGCTCTCCTATGAATAGGTTCAACCGCAAGGTTACAGCTTTCATACTTTTCGTGATCGTGGTGCTTTTATCCCTTTACAGCTCCTCGGTCCGGACCTTCTTCGTAGGATTCACATCCGCAATACGTTCGGCGTACAGTGATGTTTCAGACTCTATAAAGCTCTCTGCAAAACTGCACTTCGACCAGGCGGAGACTATAAAAAGACTCCAGAACGAACGGGATCGACTCGAGAAGATGCTTCTTGAATACAGAAGCGACGCGAGCCGATTCCGCTATATGCAAGAGGCGTTGGAAATGGGACCGGACAGCAACGCCACTTACGAGCCGGTAAGGCCTGAAGGTTATGCGAGGATAGGCAATTTCCAGCGTCTTTGGCTCGATCGTTTCAAAAGCTTCGATCCGGATAGAAACTACGGTGTGGTACGCAACGGATTTGCCGCCGGAATCGTCGTGGAGCAGAACAGTCGCCCGCTGATGATTCTGGCCGGAGATCCGGAGTGTACGTTTGCTGTCTATATAGGCAAGGTTCGTGCACCTGGTATAGCCATGGGGTCGGATGAGCGCCATATGGTAGTCAAATATATTCCGCAGTGGCTGAAGCTGAAGCCGGGCGATGAGGTGGTTACAAGCGGTCTCGATCATATATTTCCGCCCGGTATACCGGTGGGCAGGCTCCTATCCACGCAGAAAATGCAAGGGTTTCAGAATGCCTACATAGAGCTGTACGCAGATACGCTTCATCCCGATTTTGTCTGGATAGTATCACCCGGGAGTGTTCCCAAAAGCGATTCGTAAGAGCCAATTGAGTAAAATTTAAAAATTTCTCCAAGGAGTACTCCTTTATGCCAAAACGAGAAGATATCAAGACCATTCTGCTGATAGGATCGGGTCCGATAGTGATCGGTCAGGCCTGTGAGTTTGACTACTCCGGAACCCAGGCTGCCAAGACTCTCAAGGAGCTCGGTTACCGGGTCGTTCTTATCAATTCAAATCCGGCTACAATCATGACGGATCCGGAGTTTGCCGACAGAACCTATATAGAGCCTATAAACGAAGAGGTCATTTCAAGAATTATAGAAAAAGAGAGTGTCGATGCCATTTTGCCCACCATGGGTGGACAGACTGCCCTGAACGTCGCCATGAGTATGCATGAAAAGGGGATGCTCGAAGGCGTCGAGTTTCTCGGAGCCAATCCGGAGGCCATTAAAAAGGGTGAGGATCGACAGGCTTTCAAGGAGGCTATGATCAAGATAGGGATGGATCTTCCAAAAAGTCGCTACGCCTACTCTATGGAGGAGGCCATGGCGGCCGCCGAGGAGATAGGCTTCCCTCTAATCATTCGTGCCTCCTATACGCTTGCGGGCGGCGGAAGCGGGGTCGCTTACAATATCGACGAGTTCAAGTCTCTGGCCAGGGCGGGTCTCGATGCGAGTCCGATCAGTGAAATATTGATCGAAGAGAGTCTTTTGGGGTGGAAAGAGTACGAGATGGAGGTGATTCGAGATCGTGCAGACAACTGTATCATCGTCTGCTCCATCGAGAATCTCGATCCGATGGGAGTCCATACCGGAGACTCTATCACCGTGGCACCCGCATTGACTCTGACCGACAAAGAGTATCAGCGTATGCGTGACGCCAGCTTCAAGATTTTGAGGGAGATCGGCGTCGATACCGGCGGCTCCAACGTTCAATTCTCCGTAAATCCGGAAACTGGCAGAATGATCGTTATAGAGATGAATCCGAGAGTCAGCCGATCTTCGGCACTCGCATCCAAGGCTACTGGATATCCGATAGCGAAGGTGGCGACTCTTCTGGCGGTCGGGTTCACTCTTGATGAGATCAAAAACGACATTACCGGTACTCCGGCGAGCTTCGAACCTGTAATAGACTATATCGTTACGAAGATACCGCGTTTTACCTTCGAAAAGTTCCCGCAGGCTGAATCTACGCTCACTACATCCATGAAGAGTGTAGGTGAGGTCATGGCGATCGGCCGTACCTTCAAGGAGTCTGTACAAAAGGCACTCTGCTCTCTTGAGACGGGGCTTGTCGGTTTCAACCCCGTATCCTGCGATCGTGAAGAGCTCAAGCGCGAGATAAGACGTCCCAACGAAAAGAGGCTGCTTTATATAGCGCAGGCATTCAGGGAAGGATTCAGCGTCGAAGATATATTCGAGCTCAGCAGGATCGATCCATGGTTCTTGAGGCAGATCGGCGAGATTGTGGAGCTGGAGCGAAGCATAGATGTGGAGACTCTTCAGGATCCGCAAATGTTGCGCCGCCTTAAAAGCGACGGTTACAGTGACGCGATGATTGCGGAGATCATCGCATCTAAAGAGAATATGGAGATTGGCGAAAACGATATATACGCCGCCCGCAAAAAACTCGGTATAGAGCTCGAATATCACGAGGTCGACACCTGCGCCGCAGAGTTCAAGGCGCTCACTCCGTACCTCTACTCCACTACAAATATCATGAATCTTCCAAAAAGGGAGGATGACAAAGATAACGCGTCCGATTCAAGAAGGAAGGTACTCATCATAGGCGGAGGACCGAACAGAATAGGGCAGGGAATCGAATTTGACTACTGCTGTGTCCATGCCGCCTTTGCACTTGCGGATATGGGAATAACCTCTATCATGTACAACTGTAACCCCGAGACCGTTTCGACCGACTACGATACCAGCGATATTCTCTACTTCGACCCGATCGATTTCGAACATGTAAGAAACGTGATAGAGAGTGAGAACCCGGACGGGATCATAGTCCATTTCGGTGGGCAGACTCCATTGAAGCTTGCAAAAAAGATCACATCCATCGGCGGGAAGATCGCTGGAACCAGCGCAAAAGTCATCGACGAAGCGGAGGATAGGGAGAAGTTTTCCGCCTTTATCAAGGAGCTTGGACTCAAGCAGCCCGAAAACGGAACCGCCTTTACCAAAGAGGAGGCATTCGCCATAGCTTCTCGTATCGGATATCCTGTTCTCGTGCGGCCGAGCTATGTACTCGGCGGACGTGCCATGCGCACCGTGTACAACGAAGGCGAGCTTAGAGAGTATATGGACGAGGCGGTAAGCGTCAGCAACGAATCTCCGGTTCTCATCGACAAATTTCTCGATCATGCGATAGAGCTGGATGTGGACGCCATCAGCGACGGAGAGGATGTCTATATAGGTTCGATTATGCAGCATATAGAAGAGGCCGGTATCCACTCCGGCGACAGCGCCTGTTCGCTTCCTACCGTCTCCATAAGCGACAAACTGGTCGAAGATATCGAAAAACAGACAAAAGCCATTGCGCTCGGTCTCGGCGTCAAGGGGCTTTTGAATATCCAGTACGCAATTTTCAAAGATGAAGTCTATCTCATAGAGGTCAATCCGCGTGCAAGCCGGACTGTACCTTTCGTATCGAAGGCGACCGGTGTTCCGCTTGCTAAAGTGGCGACGAGAGTGATGATACAGGGCGATTTGAGAGAGGCGTTGAAGTTTTACGACACGTTCGGTGTGGTTACGGATGACGGAAATGTCCTGAAGCCGAAGCTCAAAAACCATATCGCCGTAAAAGAGGCAGTCTTTCCGTTTAGCAAGCTAACGGGTTCCGATCTGATACTTGGTCCGGAAATGAAGTCAACAGGGGAGGTCATGGGTATCAGCGAAACTTTCGGGTTGAGTTTCGCCAAGAGCCAGTTCGCAAGCAAAAACCATCTGCCGGTTTCCGGTACCCTCTTCATGTCCTTGACCGATCACGACAAATCCGAAGCCGGAGAGATCGGTCGGCTATTTGCCGAGCTCGGTTTCAGGATCGTGGCGACAGCCGGCACAAAAAAGGCTCTTGATCTTGCCGGAGTCGCTGCCGATACGGTTCTTAAAATCTCCGAAGGGAGACCGAATGTCGAAGACCTGCTTAAAAACGGAGAGATAGACGTAGTGCTCAATACATCCGACAACAAAGCGAGTAAGGATGATGCACGCCGAATCAGACAGGCGGTACTGCGCTTCAATGTCCCGTACTTTACGACACTTGCGGCCGCCAGGGTTTCGGCTGCCGCCATCAGGGAGATGAAAGAGGAGGGAGCACTGGAGCCCAGAGCCCTTCAGGACTATCTTAGAGACTGATGCGCGGCGATCTGGTATATCTGGTCCAGACCGATACCACGGCCGGTTTTCTCTCCCGCTCTGCAAAAAATCTGGCTTCGGCGAAAGGTCGACCTGCCGGTAAACCGTTTCTAAAAGCCATAAGCAGGCTCACCTTTTTGCGTGAAACGGGCAGGGTGCCAGGAAGTTTCAGGAGGGTTGTCCGCAGGAGTAGAAAGAGAAGTTTCATACTTCCAAACGGCAGCTCTTTCAGGTATATATGCGGCAGGCACCGCAGTTTTGTGGAGAAGTTTGGATGGTGCTATTCAACTTCGGCCAACAGGCACGGCGAAGAGTTCGACGAATCGTTCGCCAAGGATGCTTGCGATGTTGTGGTAGAATCAAAAGAGGGTTTCTACTCTGCGCGAGCGTCTGAGATTTGGCGTCTGGGCAAGAAAAAGAGGAAAAAAATAAGATGATTCGTCTGATCACCACGCTTCTTTACGGTCTGCTCTTCTGGATGGCGTACGACTTTATATTCTATGCCGGTTTGATGGTAAACTATATCAAAGCTTACAATATTCCCGTCTTTTTCAACGAGTTTTTCATAGATTCGCAGCACTGGTGGCTATGGATAGCCGGAGTCCTTCTTTACGGCGGACTCTTTATGGTGAGGAACAAAAAGGTCCAGAAAGCCTTTTTCTACCTTCTTTCGTTTCTTATAGCCGCACTGCCGTGGATTCCTGAGTTCGGGGAGCAGATAGGAAGAGCGCTCTTTTCCAAAGAGCGTATGGTCTATCGATTCGACCATACCGAAGTAAAGGATGTAACATTGCTCTATTCCGGAAGGGGCTATGACTATGTCCTTTTAAAAGGGCGCAAGAGTGCCGTCAAATACCCCTCATCTTATAGAAAGAGTTGATGTCCTCTTGCTTTAGTATATCTTTATATCGTCTCTCCATTAGGGCTATCGTCTCTCTTTGAGGCACTTTTCTACCTGCTATAAATCCTGTTATTTCGCCGTTTTTCCCAAATTTTGGCTTGATCCAGACGATGACCCAGTAGTACTTTCCGTCTTTTCTCAAATTTTTCACATAGCCTTGCCAGGTTTTTCCGTTTTTTATCGTCTGCCACATCTCTTTGAAAGCGGCTTTGGGCATGTCCGGGTGTCGGTTGATGCTGTGAGGGGAGCCTATCAGCTCCTCTTTCGTGTAACCTGTCATATTCCTGAATCTTCTGTTTGCGTAGGTGATGATACCGGCTCTATCGGTTTCGGTAATCATCACTCCTCCGTCGAACAGTACCTCTTCATCGATTGGTGAAGGCTTGCGGATTCTCTCTTTTGTAAATATATTCAAAACACTTTGCATAGACTCCATCCGGTAACGTTTTTTCGGAGTATATGCTATGATTGTGGAGTAAAAATGGAGAGATATTGACGGTTTCGGTTTTTGACGGGAGTTTTGCGGATACCCTGTTCGTAGTTTTGGCGAGCCGCGCGGCTTACGGCTTCTCCTGGGCTTTCATCTGTCTGTATGTTCGGGATACGCGCTTTATCTCCTCTTTGTTGGCCACTTTTCGGCCGGCGATATAGCCTATGATATTTCCATCTTTATCGAGCTTGGGTTTTATCCAGACGATGACCCAGTAGTACTTTCCGTCTTTTCGCATGTTTTTGACATACCCCTCCCACATATCGCCTCTTTTTATCGTCTCCCACATCTTTTTGAAAGCGGCTTTGGGCATGTCCGGGTGTCGGTTGATACTGTGCGGCGAGCCTATCAGCTCCTCTTTCGTGTAGCCTGTCATCTCTCTGAATTTTCTGTTTGCGTAGGTGATGATGCCCGCTATGTCGGTCTCCGTTATCATCACTCCCCCGTCAAATATGACCTCTTCGTCAACGGGCACCGGCTTTTTTATTTTGGCATTGGTTATAGAGTTAGTGACAATGGCCATATACTATTTCCTTTCATTATATTCGTTATTTTATGCTAAATTATAAATTCTTATAACATTCCGTTGAAATTATAGCATATGGAAAGGGTGTGGATTGTAACTGTTTCGTAAATGTTTCATGGTAGAAGGTGTAAAGCATAGGTTTGATAGAATTGTAGATAATAATATCGATATTCAAAGGTTTTCTTTGGAGAAGTCCAGACTTATAAAAGAGTTGATAAACAAGAAGGTTTTGGTAATCGACGGTGCCATGGGTACCCAGATACAGTCGATGGAAATTCCCGAGTCCGCCTGGGAAGGAATAGAGGGGTGTAACGAGCTGCTAAACGCCACCGCTCCGGATCTGATCGAAAAGATTCACGAGCGATACGCCATGGCGGGTGCCGATCTCATAAAGACGAATACATTCGGATCCATGAACTGGGTTCTGGATGAGTACGGTATCGGTGAGAGGGCTTACGAGCTGAGCAAAAAGGGGTGCGAACTGGTCAGCTCGGTTTGCAAAAGATATTCGACCGAGACAAAGCCGCGGTTTTGTCTCGGCTCCATTGGACCTGGAACGAAACTTCCTTCGCTGAAACATATCGAATATGACGAGATGTACGCCGGCTATCTTGAGATGGCCGGCGGTATGATCGACGGAGGGGTCGATATATTCTTGCTGGAGACCTGTCAGGATCCATTGCAGATAAAAGCGGCGCTTCACGCATGCGAAGATGCCGCCAAAGCTGCCGGAGTCGAGATTCCTGTAATGGTTTCGGTAACGATAGAGCTTAGCGGATCGATGCTCATAGGCACAGATGCCGCTACGATATCGACAATAATGGAGCCTTTTGACATTCTCTCTTTGGGCTTTAACTGCGGAACCGGTCCCGAGCAGGTGCAAAAGCATGTAGATACACTCTCCAGACTCTGGCACGGACCGATTTCTGTCCATGCAAACGCCGGTCTTCCGCAAAATCGCGGAGGATATACATACTATCCGATGGGTCCCGAAGAGTTCAGCGAGCTTCAAAAGAGTTTTACCGAATATGACGGCGTCACATTTCTGGGAGGCTGCTGCGGTACCACTCCGCAGCATATAAAGGCGCTCGTGGATGCGGTGGAGGGTATAGAGCCGAAGCCGGCTACAGGGAGCCAGCCCGCATCTTTGGCATCTTTGTTCAACAGTGTCGCTCTCATGCAGGAGCCTGCTCCGCTGTTGATAGGCGAGCGCTCTAACGCTACCGGATCCAAAGCCTTCAGAGAGCTTCTTTTGGCGGAGGATTACGAAGGAACGCTCACGGTAGGGCAGCAGCAGGTGCGGGCGGGAGCACACGTTCTTGATGTTTCCGTCGGTTTTGCCGGACGGGACGAGACGAAAGATATGCATGAAGTGATAAGCCTCTACGCCCAGAAGATTCCGCTGCCTCTCATGCCTGACTCCACGCAGGTAAAGGGGCTCGAGACTGCACTCAAGTGCATAGGGGGAAAGCCGATACTAAACTCCGTCAACCTCGAAGACGGTATGGAGAAGTTCGACGAGATCTGTTCGCTTGCGAAGCGTTTCGGTACGGCGCTTGTCTGTCTGACCATAGACGAGAAGGGTATGGCCAAGACGACCGAGCGCAAGCTCGAAGTAGCCGAGAGGATCTATGAGCTGGCTACGAAAAAACACGGCATAAGGGCCGATAACCTTGTATTCGACGTACTTACATTCACAGTAGGATCCGGAGACGAAGAGTATCGCGATGCGGCCGTTCAGACGATAGAAGCGATCAGAGAACTTCGCCGTCGCCACCCTGAAGTGGGTACCACTCTGGGACTCTCGAACATCTCTTTTGGACTGGACAAGGATGCCAGACCCTATCTCAATTCGGTCTTTTTGCACCACTGTATCGAAGCGGGACTCACTTCGGTCATTATAAACGTAAAACATATCATACCTATGAGCCGTATAGACGAAGAGGATAAAAAAGTGTGCGAAGATCTCCTCTTCGACAGACGCGAGAACGGCGATCCGCTTTTCAGATTTATAGAGCACTTCGGTAAAAAGGAGGCTCCGGACCAGGGTGCGGAGGATGAGGCGTACCTGAAGATGAGTGACGAGGAGAAGATCCACAAACTGCTTCTTGACGGAGACAAAGATCGTATGATTCCTCTGGTGGAAGAGGCGCGCCATCGTATAGCGCCTGAAAAAATCGTCAACGAGATCCTGATCGAGGCGATGAAGGAGGTAGGGGAGCTTTTCGGCAGCGGCCGGATGCAGCTGCCTTTTGTACTTCAGAGTGCAGAGACGATGAAGGCCGCCGTGGACCATCTAAACCCATATCTTCCGAAAAAGGAGAAGTCCAGCGATACCACTCTGGTACTCGGTACCGTAAAAGGCGATGTGCACGACGTGGGAAAGAATCTTGTCGATATAATCCTTACAAACAACGGCTTTAAAGTGGTGAATATCGGCATCAAGGCCGAGCTGGAGCAGTTTTTGGAGGCTGCGAAGGAGCATGATGCCGATGCGATAGGCTTTAGCGGTCTGTTGGTCAAGTCTACGCAGGTCATGATGGAAAATCTCGAGGCTATGGAGGAGAAAGGACTCGACATTCCTGTTCTTATGGGGGGTGCGGCTCTGACAAAGGGTTTCGTGGACGAGTACTGCAGGCCGATATACAAAGGCCCCATCTTCTACTGCAGGGACGCTTTTGACGGAGTCATAGCCATGAGCAGAATCGAGGAGGGGAACTTCGACACCCGTCTTGGAAGCGATCATCAGGAGCAAAAGGGTATTCAGGCAGAGTCAAAAGAGGAGATTGTCATCCCACCTTTTGAAGAGATACCGATGCCCTCACGTGAGGTCGAAGTTCCGGTTCCGCCGTTTTGGGGAAGGCGGGTCATGACGAAAGCCGACTTCGATCCGGCAATCGCTTTCGAGTGGCTAAACCACCGCATACTTTTCAAATCGCGCTGGGGATACCGATCCAAAGGCATGACGAAGGCAGAATATGAAAAACAGCTCGATGAGGTCGTCTGGCCCGCTTTTGAGCGTCTAAAAGAGCAGTTTCTCAAAGAGGAGCTCTTCGAGCCGACTATTCTGTACGGGTACTATCCGTGCAGAAGCGACGACAATACGCTACTGATTTTCGACGAGAGCGAAGGGTGGCACAGAGACGAAGATGCCGACCGTGAACCGCTGGAGTATGTCATGGGTCGTGCGAGAGAGCAGATGACATTTCCGAGGCAGAGAAAAAAGCCGTGGCGCTCCCTGGCCGACTATTTCCATCGCGACCGCCACGATGTCGTAGCCTTTACGACGGTAAGCGCCGGCAGCAAAATAAGCGAATATGAAAGAAAACTATATGACGAAGGCAGGTTTCACGAGTACTATCTCGTACACGGTCTCGGTGTGGAGCTGGCGGAGGCGCTGGCGGAGATAGCGCACAAACAGATAAGGCTCGATCTCGGTATCGCCGATAAAGAGGGACATACATTGAGGGACGTACAGATGCGCGCCTACCGCGGGGCACGGTACTCTCCCGGCTATCCTGCGTGTCCCGACCTGGAGACCAACCGTCCGATTTTCGATCTTTTGCGGCCGGAAGATTTCGGTATAGAGTTGAGTGAAACCTTCCAGATACACCCTGAACAGAGCACGGCGGCGATCGTGGTTTACCATCCGGAAGCTATGTACTACAGCATATGATAGAATATTTTTATACTTGTCCATACTGTTGGCAGCCTGTCTCCATACTTGTTGACGGCGCTCTGGACCGGTTCGAGGGGATCGAGGATTGCGAAGTCTGCTGCAACCCTATAGAGTTTCGGATCCTGCTCGTGGGCGGTGAAGTGGTTTCGTTCAGTGCGGTAAAGGCGTAGTAAGGGTGGAATCGAAGGTTTGGATGACGACTCTTTTGCGTTTCGATACCGATGCGTTATGTTTTCTTCGAGAAGGAGTGGCGCTTTGGCAGGTTTGAATCATATTGTTATCGGAGAGAGATGAAAAAGGCGCAAATTCAACTATATACCGGCGACGGCAAGGGAAAGACTACGGCTGCTGTCGGACTTGCGGCACGGGCATTGGGACACGGATGGAGAGTGCTTTTCGTACAGTTTATGAAAAACAGAAAGAGCGGGGAGATTGATTTTTTGGAGCTTTGCGGAGGAGAGAATTTCAAACTGCTTCGAAAATGGGACGGTACCTTTATCCTCTCCAGACCGAGCGAAGAGCAGGCGAAGATGTGCGGCGATCTCTGGAGGATGGGACTCGATACGCTTGAAAGAGAACGATACGATATGGTCGTATTCGATGAGATTACGGTAGCTTTGTCGTTCGGCCTGTTGAGCGAGAGCAGTGTCATCGAATTTCTTCGGGTAAAGCCTCTGGCGCTGGAGGTCGTTCTTACCGGACAGGGTGCGACGAAGGAGATAGTCGAAGCTTGCGATCTGGTCAGCGAGATAAGAAAGATAAAGCACTATTACGACAAGGGTATCAAGGCGAGAAAAGGGGTGGAGTATTGAGGATAGTTCCAAGAAACTATATTAGATACAAAGCGCTAAACTCCTTTTTTACCGGCGTGACGGTAGGAACTATCTTTACGATATACAGCAAACTCGAGCCTTCCGTTTTCTCTCTGGGCGGCATCGTTTTGGCTTTGGGAATGCTGGCTGTGGCGAAGTTTTACGAAAAGATTTTGAAGTTGAAGATCTTTTTTCAGATATCGCTTTTTGTCGAGCTTGTGATGCTGGTCATGGTGGTATGGTTTCTCATCGCCCCTTACGGGTATGTG
>Ga0256834_1001076_pt1 | contig 19015 bp, 14 predicted proteins | sample 4281140metaG_FD_190536 | JGI IMG/M metagenome (GOLD analysis project Ga0256834, IMG submission 190536) | Hydrothermal vent microbial communities from East Pacific Rise, Pacific Ocean - 4281-140 | ecosystem: Environmental > Aquatic > Marine > Hydrothermal vents | place: Pacific Ocean: East...
ACTATCTCGGTAATGCTTAAGAGGAACGACCATATAATTTGGACGAATATTCTCTCTTATATTGACCAAATCATCAAGTTTTCTTATGACTTTCTAAATAAACAACCATTCAATAACCCCTTAATTTCAATCCTTATTTGAAAAAAAGGGACGTATTTTCGCCTTACAGCGAATATCAAAAGGCACAAAAGCCAAAACTCTGACGATTCGACCCTTCTTCAAAAAACTTAAGCAAAATCAACTTTTATCCGCTCTTTTTTCACTTTCTTCCAAGATTCTGCAGTATGTTCATACAGCGAAAGCATGGATGGGATCACTAATAAGATCAACAACGTCGAAAACATCAACCCAAACGCAATCGCGATTGCCATCGGAATTAAAAATTGTGCCTGCAGGGAGGGTTTCAAACAACAACGGGGTTAATCCCGCCACCGTGGTAATAGAGGTCAATAAAACGGCCCTTACCCGTTGAACGGCCGCCTCTTCAAGAGCCTCATTTATTCCCATGCCTGATTCGTTTAATCAAAGGGCAATAAAAAAAGGATCAAGCATATTTTACAACATACTAAATACGTGCCCTCTCAACAAGCCTGAAAATTACATAAGCATCTATACACTATAAAATATACTTAACTCCCTCTTTTTACCCCTATACTTTGACAATATTTCAGCCCAAGAAGCACCATCCATAACATAATAATAAAGCTCTTTAGAGACCATTTTTCCTGCACACATTGGGCAAGCCGCTATTTTTTTAGATTCTTTAATTTGCTCTGAAATCTCAATCAAACTTAGAGAATCATATACATAATGATAAAGCCCTTCCCACCGAATATAATCACTCTTTGCATTTACTCTCCCTTTCGGCTTTAAAAACTCATACTCTTTAAATCCAAACCAAAAAATAGACATTTCTTCTTCTGTCAGTTGATTATAGGGTTTTGAAAAATCAAACAACCCTTCTTTAGCAAACCTTGCCACCACCGACTTTAGCTTTAAGCAAATATTAGAATGAAAAAAACCCTTTTCCAATACACTTAAGTCTGGCCTAGCTAGAATTAAGTGATTATCATAAACTGGTATACTTCCATGACAATCACAATATTTACATCCATTTAAATATAGATTAAAAGTATTTAAACCTATACGTGCAGAACCAATCACTTTATCTTTTACTGATATCAATCGAGTTGATAACTCAAATATTTGGTTTGGCGTCTTAACCGTAATCCAGCCTTTTCCAAATTGATAAGCCGTTAACACATCATCTACCAATATTCGATAACCCCATTCTGAAATAGTCCAGTCAGTTGATTTAACAACTAGCCCTAGCTTTTTTAACTTTTTCAAAGATGATTTTTTCAGGCTCACTGGTACTCGGTGATATTTAAACAATTCTGTCACATAAGGATTAAAACTAAACGACTCTATCTCTAAGGTATCCACAAACTCTATTAATTCATTTTTCGTTTTAAATACCTTAAAGCAGGGACTATCAGTTTTAATTGAAAATTTAGAAAAAAATAGTTTTTCAGCCTCAAAATGCTGCTCATCTAAATAAAAAGGGTGACAATCTATTTTTGAGACCCGTCGATTATTAAGGTGTTTCTTGGGTGTATTTTGACTTATTACCTTAACGTTTTGCATCGTCTCAACAATAGGAAGCATCTTATTTAATGCCTTAGCCGTTAACGAGGTGTCATGACGTAATAATCCCTCTACTGAACCACTATAAAGACACTTCCCCCCTTTTTTACCACTTCCCAAACCAATATCAATTACATAATCTGCTTGCTTAATCATTTGCAAGTTATGTTCAATTACTACCACCGAATGATTGGCTGAAAGTAAGTCGTCGATTAAGACATACATCATTTGAATATCTTTTTCCGACAAACCTTTCGTTGGCTCATCTAAAATAAAAAAATATCGTCCTTTCTTTAGTTTTTTTCGGTGAGTTATTAACATGCTTGCCAGCCTTAAACGCTGAGACTCCCCGCCACTTAAAGAAGGGGTTGCTCTTCCTAAGTTTAAATACGACAACCCCAGCTTACTTAACACCTTAAAAACATCTTTCAATAGTGTATCGTTAGTAGTATTAGCCAGTAACTCCATATCAGTATTCAACAAAACATCAATATTTTTACCCTCCCACTCTACGCCTAATACCTCTGGCTTAAAGCGCTGGCCTTGACAATCAGGGCAAATTTGCTCATTTAGCTCCCCTAAACCTAAACAAGTTGTACATGCACCTTCCGCATTATTAAAGCTAAAATACCCCTTATCAAATCCAAGCTGTTTTGCTTCTGCACTGTTGGCATACAACTCCCTTATTTTGTCAAACACCCCTAGATATGTCGCCACAACAGAACGAGAATTATGGCCTATTTGTGCTTGCGTTAATGCCACAACGCCCAAGATTCCGTCCAAACCCTTCACTTCTTTTACATGTCTAAGATCGATAGAACCATCCTCAACATATTGTTTTACCACTGGCACCAGAACCTGATGGATAAAAGAAGATTTTCCACTGCCACTAACACCACTAACGACCACCAAGCACGACTTAGGAATGATAAAATCTTCATTTATAATGTTATTAACACACACTCCTTTAAACAATAAACGATTACTTAAATTTACAGTGCATTTAGTCCTCTTAATTACAGCCTGTGGAAGGTCAATATTCGTACCTTGGCGCATAATATACCCCCCCCTCTCCCCCCCTGTAGGCCCCATTTCAATCACAAAATCACTCGCTTGAATATAATCAGCATTATGCTCACTAATCAAGATCGTATTTCCTAAATCCCTTAAAGATTGAATCAAAGGAATGAGTTGATGGTTGTTGTAAGCATGCAACCCTGTAGAAGGTTCATCTAAGATATACAAGTAATCGGTGTTTGCGTCAGTTAATGCTAATGAAAACTTTAATCGCTGTAATTCACCACCACTTAACGTATCTGTTGTTCTATCTAACGATAAATAGCCTAGAGTAGCCTGCTCTAAGGAGGCTAATATTTTGATGATTTTTTTATGTTTTAACGGTTTATCATCAAGAAACGTTCCTAATTCCGTGACTGTTTTAGTTAAATACTCAGGTAAGCTCAAACCAAATAATTTTACCGCACAAGCTTTAGCATTTAATCGGCTTCCTTTGCAGGAATCGCACACAACGACCGACAAAAACTTTCCAATCCCTGACTTTTTTTGATGCTTTACCACTTTAGGATAAATCAAGTTTACGACACATGTGCGCATATCATCATCTAATTCTGCAAATGTTTGACTGACATCCACGCCAGCTTTAACAAGATCCCGAGTCAAGCTGTCAAAACACAAACCAATATATTTATAGCACCCTTTGCCATTATCTATTAAGTTTAAGAATGGTGTATTTAAAGGCTTAGAATCATCTATCAGTGCAACCGTATCTAGCGACTCTACAACCCCCTTACCATCGCATACACGACATTTTCCTGAAGAAGAGTGATGGCTATTAAAGCTTAACAAATGAGATGATTTTTTTTGATACAGCATTCCTGACTTTACATCCGGAAAATCACGCCCAAAATAAAACTGATATTGTTCATTTTCACACCAATAATGGCGTTGTGCTAAAGGCGCATACCTCTCTATTTGGCTTACGTCTAAAATAGGCACTAATACCGTATAATCAAACTGCCGACTAAGATTTTTAAGAACGGCTATCTTCTTAGACCTTGGCTCTTTGTCTCTAGAAGAAATTAACACTACTTCTTGAACAGCATGACCTTTTAACAACTCAAATAAAGCTAAACCATCAACAATATCCTCCTCAAAACGCAAGCAGGCATAATAAGTAAACTCTTCATCAGAATAAAAATCGTTTAAAAATTTTGATATTTCAAACACAGAAGGTGCATTAATCTCATCTCCAGCATCACTTAAAATTATTCCAGACTGTACAAACTCATCTCGTAATAATTCATGCAATCCGGTCAAGGTTGATAAGGTCGATTGAATGGACTCATGAACCCCGCGTTGCTTTAACACCTTACAAAAAGGAAGGTTCTCTAATGATTCAAAATTAGCACGCATCGAATAATCTAAACAAGAGGCATCCCCACGTGCGATCTTTTCGCGGCGCTTGGCCTCATTTGCAATGACATCATAAATCAAACTTGACTTTCCACTACCACTTACACCACATACTGTGACCATTCGATAAAGCGGTATCTCTACCGAAACCGCTTTTAAATTATGTTCACTGGCCTTTGTTAGGCAGATATCGCTAGGTTTTCCAGTCATAAGACACCACGCTTGGTCTAGGATTTTTCCTATCTAGAAAGAAAACTTTTGTGATTGTTCGAGTATTATTTACATATTGAATCGTTAGCATTTTTTTATCTATACTATCGTGGAAATAGCCGACACCATTTAATAACAATTCAATCTTGCAACCATCTTCGTCAAAATAACTAACTTCCAGTTTTAAAGTGGTTTTTTTAGATTTTTGACACTCCTTAAATAGTTCAGTTTCATCCTCTTTTATAAATGAAAGTTCAACCTCTTTCAAATTCAATAAAATGATCTTATCAAGAATACTAGGTGATTCACTAGGTTTCATGTCCTTGACCATTTTTACAATAGCTTCGTTTTTTTCTTTATCCATACGGCAATTAATAAATCGCATAGAGCCACAATAGGCTTTATTAAATAGTGCTTTACCATCAAAATCACAATTTAAAAAAGTAGCTCCCCAGAGATCTGCATTTAAGAACAACTTGCCGGATGTAAAACTACAATTAATAAACTGGGCTAAATGGAGTTTTGTATTCTCGAAGCTAAATTCGTTAAACGTACAATTTAAAAATGTCACATATTCACTACGTTGCGTAGAAAATAAACAATTGCCTTTATCTATAGAATCAATACCAAAAAATATACAATGAGAAAAATCGACCTTTTTCATATCCTTTTTGATCAGCTGGGTTTCGAATATTTTTTTTTGTATCTTTAGGGCAGACATCATCAGCCTTTCCTGTTCATTTCCTTTTATAACCCACTCTTTTAAATCTCGTTGTTTTAAATGATAAAGATTTTTAAAAGTAAGATTTGGTGAAAGGGTTAAAAACTTTAATTTTTCCAACTCCTCCCCTTCTTCAAATAGCTCAAGCTGCTTGTCTATATTCTTATTTAAAGGTGTGAGTGGTTGGTTAATCACCTGCAAGACTCTGCCTAAGCTTTTTTCAAATGACTTACCCACATCGTACAGCTGATATAGCGCTGATATTTTTGCATCAAGGGTAGCATCTTTGTCTGTCAACATTTTAGTAGCACTATTAAAATGCACAAAATGTGACTCTCTAAGCTGGTTATCTTCTAATATTTTTGTATTCTCAATCATAGCTTGATTTCTATGCACAAAAAGTATCAAGCCTGCTATGCTCGCTACTGCAATCGCTATTCCATTTAAACCCCCTTTATTGTAAAAACTAGATGTAAAATTAACGACAAGCTCACCACCTACAAAATAGTCTATTAAAAACACTATTATTACTAACGGCACCAATAGGCCAATTACCAATAAAGCGGCGTGAAATAGTAGGCATATACTTTTTTTCTTTTCTATACATTTTCCCAACTCTTTTATATATTTTTTCAACTCTTTTCCTTTTTTATAAAATCACTCTTCAGGCTTCCAAAAACTAAAAAGCATTTTATTTTCATAGCTCGTATTGACTAAGTCCAAAAAAGAGTTAGAAAAATCTGGGGTGATTTCGGGGTGATAAATCAAAAAATAGTCTACAGGTAAGCGCTTTAAACCCACTTCAAACCCGGCATTAAAAAATATCTCCGCAACCTCTTCAAGAGAGTAGTCATAAGCATGATACTCCTCCTCTTTTCGAATCAAACTACGTCGCTTACTCCATAATGGATTTTGAATATGGCTAGCCATAGTAGCAAAATAGAACCCACCTTTTTTCATGCTTTTAAACATATCCTCAGCATGTGCAGATAAATTTTGAATGGTATACAACACCTCTTGAGAATAAACCGCATCAAAGTAACTAGGGTATGATTTACTTATAGAACAACGATATAATTCATATTGTATATGTGGTTGAGCATAATGTTGTTGTGCTTTTTCGATAAGTTTAGTTTGAAGCTCAACCCCTAAGCCAAACTCAAGCGAATCCATCAAATCAAAAACGGGTAAAAACTTCCCTTCTCCGCAACCAAAATCTAATACTTTTTTTTTTGTATTTGGCAGTAACACTTGTTGCGAAGCTCTAATCATTGCAATCCAAAAAGGCAAGTTTCCATCAGTACCAATTGTGTTGTGTGCGTGTGAAATATGAAATTCATGTTTTTTCATATAATAAAACTCACCATAATTTTTCGGGTAGATAAGCTACCATCGATATTTAATCTCATTGTTGTCTCCGCTCTATCATGCAAAGTGGTTAAATTGTTAAAAATTAAGATATCACCCTCTTCAAGGTAATACTTTTTTTTATGTTTCTCACATACCTCTAAAAAGGATTGAATCATACTTAGTATTGAGCGAGGAATTCCTTGGGAATCTTTTTTAAAGTAATAATGGAGTATTCGTTCATAATCAAATCGACAGATAAAAACTTTATCTGATCGTTGGGTCAAAATAGGCAAGTTCACGAGTATTTCAGACTTATCTTTAGAGCCTACTGTTACGCCATAAGACAGCATTGGTACAAACTGAGTTTGTAAATTATGTAACAGGCCAGGATTCGAGGCTTTCAAGTCGTTCACAACATCATCCATCTTTACAATACCATTATGTGCATATTCACTGCCACTAGGATCTTCTTGAACCACTTGAATAAAACTATAGTTTGGTTGATTTTTTAAATCCACAGCATTGTCATTATGCAAATTTAAGTATTTGTAATCATCAGCGGCATAAATGGATTCTAAAGAAATACCCGACTTTTCAATACACCCATAATAACGTCCCAAGTCAACTTCAAAGGACTTAATAAAAGCTTCAAATACTTCTGATGAGGGGGATAGCCCTGAGTTCCTTAAAACAACGTGATCATCGCCATTTAACAAGGTAACAATAGCCTTTCTTAATTTTATAAACATCTCATTTTCAGTAAAACTAAAATTGTTATTTTTCAACATAAAGCTCTTGGAAAAAGATGAGATCAGGGTGTGTAACTCTTTTGAAGCAGATAATATGGCCATGACTAGACTCTTGATTAAAATAGCTTAAAACTAAAAAAGACCGTATTTAACACTTTTAAATACGGTCTTTTTAGGTAATAATGCAGCATTCTATACTTAATGCCTAAATTTTATTTAACGACAACTGGTCGCTTTACATTTATTATTATTTCCAATAATATCATGACCAAAATGTGCTTTAAACAATTCTTGTGTCAATTTAAACCCTTCATCTAACTCCTTCTGGGACTCATCTTCAGTCAATCCAAAGTAAGGGTAATGATGCAAGTAACGACCTAATATCACCTCACAGTCTTTCATATATTTTTGGGTATCTAAAATATGAGCATGCCAATATTCATCCACTAAATCATTGGGAGCGATTTCAAGTAATTCACCATATACCTTATGCAAAGCTAACCATTTTTTATACAAAACTTCCGCTTCTAATGCTTTTGCTATCGTCCAACCGTTATACGAAATTAACTTAGCATTCATTTGCATAAAATCTAACTTTTCCATTTCAATCAAAGTCAAATTAATTTCTTGCTGCTTAGAAATATCAACATTTTTAATTGGCATATACCCAGTACCACAATCCTGTGTTTTTCTTAACATATTAATAATACTCCTTTACAATTAAATTACCCTTAAATCCCTATGTACACAAAAAGTATCATCTAGAAAAACGATAATTTTCAGCCTGCATATGCATATAAATCACACCGCTTTCTACTTTCTATAAAAACTCAAAAAAATTGTACGTTAACTTATGGAAAGTTTCAACCTTCCAAATTCACCGATTTTTGAATACTGCCAATATTTCTATAGGACAGATTTCTACTTTTTTCTTCAGTATTTTCCAATACTGAGTGAGTTGACCGCTTGCAATAAATACTCATCTTTTTGTAGGCTTTAATAAAAGAAAAGCGGTCAGTCCTGTTTTACAACATACAAAACACTTTCTAACTGATTGACAACGCTTTTTTAAAAGCGGGAACAATACCCAGTAGTAAATCCAGACCAAGCGATAACCTTTTGAACCATAAGCCATTCTTCATTTCTTTGGTAAAAAAAGAGACTGTTCACACAAAAAGTTCTAAATTTTACCCCCCCCTCTTTTTTAAAAAAACTTAAGCAAAATCAACTTTTATCCGCTCTTTTTTCACTTTCTTCCAAGATTCTGCAGTATGTTCATACAACGAAAGCATGGAAGGAATGACCAATAAGATAAGCAGAGTTGAAAACATTAACCCAAACGCAATCGCAGTGGCCATGGGAATTAAAAATTGTGCTTGCAGTGAGGTTTCAAACAATAGTGGGGTTAACCCTGCAACGGTGGTAAGCGAGGTTAATAGCACCGCTCTTACTCGCTGAACGGCGGCCTCTTCAAGCGCCTCATTCACCCCCAGCCCAGACTCACGCAGTCGTTTATAAAAACTCACTAAAATAATCGAATCATTCACCACAATACCCGACAAACCAAAAAAGCCAAACAGGGATAAAATGGTCATATCCAACCCCATCCACCAATGCCCTAAAATAGCACCAATCAAACCAAATGGAATGGCCATCATCACCACCAAAGGCCAACCATAGGAGCTAAATACCCACGCCAGTACAATGTAGATCATCGCCAACCCAATAAATAGACCGACTTTCATATCAGACATGGTCTCCGCTTGCCGTGCACTTTGTCCTTCAACCGAAACCGTTAAACCATACTTAAGCTCAAGCTCTGGAAGAATCGTTTCCTCTAACTGTGCCAGAATACGATTGGCATTATTCACGTGTTTATCTACGGTACCAATAACATTCACGGTTAAGGCTCCGTCCACATGGCGCATCACATCAAAACCTCGCTGTGTGCTCCAAGACGCAACCGAACTCAGAGCGACTCGCTCTCCAGTGGAGATTACAATTTGCATACGGTTAATGGTTGCTAAGGTATTTTGCTCCGCACGTGGAAACTGTACCCGAACCTCGACCTCATCTTCTGCATCGGTAAAAATTTGCACCAGTCGCCCCGAAAAAGCATCGGATAACTGCCGCCCTAAGGATGCATAAGTTAACCCCAAAGCTTTTCCTTGTGGCGTTAACTGATAAATTAACTGGTCTCGACCGTACGGTAAATCATCTCGAATACCACTGACTCCTGATATCTGGGTCAATACTTCTTGCAAATCTAACGAGGCTTGCTTTAACAATAAAGGCGCAGCGCCGGACAAACGTAAATCGACATCACTGCCCGGTGGACCACTTTTGGGAGATTCAATGCTCAACACATCCAGCCCAGGAACCAACCCCACTTTCTCTTGCCAGACTCGAACAAATTCGGCATTTCGCGTGGCACGCTGATCCCCCTCAATTAACTCCACATTCACCGAACCAAAATTGGGACCCGATTGCTGATTGGTTTTGTTGTAATTCATCGTCGCGATTTTAATAATTCCGGGTTCCAGCTCCTCTTCTGTCTCCAACAGTGCTTGATGCAACCGCTCCACATAACGTGCCGAAACGTCAGCGGGTGTGCCAGCCACAAAACGGGCTTCAGCAAATAGTTTTGTTGACTCAGGGGAGGGAAAAAATACAAAGCCTAAACGACCGCCCGCAAGCAAACCTACCACAAAAATCATCAATGCCAAGGTGGTGGCAATGGTAATACCACGGTGCGCTAATACCCAGCGAATAACATACCGAAATTGATGATGGCGTAAATGGTCAATACCCGTATCTAAGCGGTAACGAATAGAGCCTGATTCGGCACGTTTCACTCCACTTAAAGCATGACGTAGATGTCCTGGTAAAATAACAAAGCTCTCAATCAATGAGGCAAAGATCACCGCAATAATAACCAATGGAATGGCAAACAAGATATTGCCCATCTCGCCCCCAATCATCATTAACGGTAAAAACGCCCCCACCGTGGTAAGCGACGAGGCCATCACTGGCGCTAACATTCGATGCGCTCCGCCTTCTGCCGCTTGCAATGGCGGTTCACCTCGCTCATGGTGCGCCAAAGCGTCTTCCCCCACCACGATGGCATCGTCTACAATGATACCCAGCGCCATAATCAGCCCAAACATACTGACCATATTAATACTACCGCCCGCTAAATACATAATCATCAAAGTCGCAGCAAACGAGACTGGAATGCCCACCGCAACCCAAAAAGCCACGCGACCATTCATAAAAATATACAAGATCAAGACCACTAAAATTAAGCCGCCAATACCGTTATTAACCAACAACATAATACGTTGCTTAACCAGCGACCATTTTTCATCGTATACCACTAAATGCATGCCTTCGGGCAAAGCGGGATCTACCTCTTCTAGCCACTCAAAGAGCACTTTAGATGACGTTAATGTATCGCCACTTTCAGCGCGTAACAACTGCATTTGAATGGCTGGAAAACCATCTACAATTAAATACGGAGCATTTTTTCTCGCCCGACGTTCAATCGTTGCCACCTCACCCAGCGTAATATTCTCCGTGGCATTCATCACCAATGGCATTTGGCTAAATTCTTGTGCCGTTCGCTTTTGCTCCAAGGCACGTAAATCCCGAACACTGTCATCATCCCCTACCGAACCCGCTGGAATGTCCTGACTCATGCCTGCAACCAACGATCCAACTTGCTCCAAAGAGAGGTTAAATTGCTCCAGTTTTTGCTGAGACAACTCAACCGACATCTCTTCATCTGGCAAGCCCTCAAAGGTAATTTTATCAATGCCTCGATTCAACAATTCGCGCTCAAATGTGCGCGCCATGGTTCGCATCTCAGACACCTCTCCCTTCTCACTGATGAGCAGTACCTTTGCAATCGATTCATAATTTACGATTCGTTTAATCACGGGCTTTAATGCATCTTGCGGTAAATTTCGTAGTTCACTCATTCGCTGATTAATATGATCGACCGCCTCAATCATGTCCGTGCCCTCTTTAAATTTAAGGGTAATTAGCGACAAGCCCAAAGAGGAGGTTGAGGTCATCTCATCCAAACCGTCCAAGTTACGCAAAACACGCTCAGCTGGATTAGTGATACTCAGCTCCACATCCTGCGCATTGGCATTGGGCCACACCACACGTACCGAGGCATAATCCAACTCAAAGGTTGGAAAAAACTGCACATTCAATTTAAACAGTGCCACCACGCCTGCCAGCAACATCACCAACATCAATAAATTAGGCGCGACTTTATGCCGAGCAAACAATCCAATCACACCACGAGACTTAAATGGCTCTTCCTTCAAGCGAGCATCCTGATCGTCGGCATCCACCGTTGTGACCGTTAACGCGGTTACCTCGTTACTGCCATTGCTGGGCGTGGTCGGCTGGCTCATTTTTTCTCCTCAGAGACCTTAAGCCCCGTCATCGCATTCGGCAAGTGAGTCACACAAAGTTTGGCACCTTCTGCCACCTCCGATCCCACATTAATATCCACCAACACCCAAAGCTTGCCTTCACGAAACACCTCGCCAAGCACTTGAACCGTTTGTGCTTGAAGTCTCCCTTCTTGAATCAAGTAAACTTTATTTTGACCGTACAAAGCGCGATACGGAATCGCAACCATCTTGCTCAATTGCTCGCCCTGCAAATCCACCTCCATCAAATCGCCCGGTCGAACCTGATTTAATGTATTGGGAAGGGTAAAGAACGCATCCAAACCACTGGTGGTTGCCTCGCCCGCCAGTCGAGAGAGCGGTAAAGTCACACGCTCATCCCCTTGTTGATAATAAGCATTTAATGTGACATTATTTTTAATCGCCAACTGAACATTCGATAAAATCGTTACGGGTAATTTTGCACGAAGCTCTAAAGAGTCTAAGCCATAAAAACTCACCAATACGGTTCCAACATTCACCCGAGAGCCTTCACTTACCGCCACTTTTGTAATGCGTAAATCGTAAGGGGCGATGACATTACCGCGCTTTTTATTCAACCTAGCTTGCGCCAATTGAGCTTGTGCTTTTAAGAGTCGAGCCTGAATTTGTTTATTTTTTACCCCCCCCTCTTCAACGGCCAGTTTTGCGCCCACCACCACATACTCTTGGCGTACCAATACCTCTTTAACCTGATCTAAATTTGACTGCGACGCTAACTCTTTTTGAATCAACTGCAAGGTTCGTTCCACACTGGTTTGCTTTAACGCCAAAACACTTTTTTCATGCGCCAACCGTTTTTTATTGGCTTTATCCACCAGCTTTTGCAAGGCCACCTGTGCCTTTGCATCCGCCACATCGGCTTTAGCCTGTTGCAACGGAATATCCAAATCGGCCGCACTCATCGAGACCAATGGCTCCCCTGCTTTAATACTCTGCCCCTCCTTCACCCAAACCTTATCCACCACGCCTACAACGGGTGCGGCCGCTTGCACCAACGAAAAAGACTCCACCTGACCGTACAGTCGTTGCACGGGCGATAAGTTCTCAAATACCACTGGCATCGACTTTACTAACCAAACCTTCTCTTTCACCTCAACGGGGGTTTGAGTAGGCTTTGTGGCTGTTAAATACATAAACACAACCACCCCAACCAAAATAATCAAGATGGGAAATAAAATGACCTTAACATGCGCCTTTGACCAAACAACCATTTAAAACTCCTGACTCTGATAAACTCTAAATATAAAAAAAAGGGAAGGGGGAGGATTTTTTCATTGCACCCCAAGTATTTATCACTATAATGGATTAAATAAGGAAACACTAATATCATTTTTCTAAAAAAAGGAAACATCATGAAACACCTATTAATCACAACAGGTCTACTCACCTGCTTGGCACTACCCTTCAGCGCACTTGCACAAACAGACACTCAACAACTTGACCAAGAAGCACGTGACATTGCCAAGCAATTTTTAGGGCAACTCAAACCTGAACTGCAAAAAAGCATGAAACGTGACGGCCCCGCCAAAACCGTTGCATTTTGTCACACCAAAGCGCCTGAAATTGCCAAACAACTTGCTCAAAAAACAGGGTGGAATATCAACCGTGTCAGCTTAAAACCTCGTGGAGAAAACGCCACGCCCGACCAATGGGAGAGCACCGTTCTCAAACGTTTTAATACACAACTGGCAAACGGGGCATCCCCTAAAACACTGGAGTTCTCTGCCATTGTTGAGGTCAACAATCAAACCGAGTACCGCTATATGAAAGCCATTCCAACGGGTAATGTCTGCCTAGCCTGTCACGGCAGTAAAATTGCCACACCTATTCAAGATACACTGCAACAACTATACCCTAACGATGGCGCAACGGGTTATTCTAAAGGGCAACTTAGAGGTGCGTTCAGCTTCTCTAAAACACTTTAAAAATTACTGAGCCTATCCAGCATTCTCTGGATAGGCATTTAAAAATGTCTTAATCAATCTTAACCGCTCTTTATCAATCGCCTGTGCAATCTCTGCGCCTTGAAATCCTTGCTGAATAATCGCCTGATTATCCACCTCACTTGCCGCTTGCGCCAAACCAAGCCAAAAATTCAACTGAGGATACTCGGTCACTTCAAACCCTAAGCGCCCTTTTGCGTCCGCTTCACACGCCAATAAAACATTTTTAAATCCTGAAACATCTTTTAACGCTCCGCAATATTTTAAAACTTTCAAATAGGTTTTTGGCTTTAAAAAAGGCTTGCCCTCAGAGGTTAATCCTTGGTGAATCAGTCCGTGCCATTCCGTCACTCGCACCGCTTGCTGCTGCCATTTTTTAGGCACGCGGTACGCACGGCATAGCTCAACCACCAAAGGCACACCCGCCGCCTCATGCCCATAATGTTTGGGCCATAACGCCTTATCCGTTAGCCCCTTGCCTAAATCATGCACCAGTGCCGCAAAGCGAACCGATGCATCCGCTGATAATTTGCTCGCCGCCGCCAGCACCATCAAACAGTGAATCCAAACATCCCCTTCTGGGTGATATTTTACGGGTTGCTCAACATCGTGTAATGCAAAAAGACTTGGAAACAATACCTCAATCGCCCCCACCGAATCCAACACCTCAAAAAATACCTGAGGCGATTCGGTGTTTAACGCCTTTACCAGCTCTTGCCAAACCCGTTCTGGCGTGAGTGCACTCAATTCGCCACTGCTGACCATTTGAGTCATTAGTCGCAGCGTTTCAGACGCAATATTAAAACCAAATGACTTAAGTTTTGCGGCAAAACGCGCCACTCTTAATACCCGCAACGGGTCCTCCGAAAACGCCTCCGACACATGGCGAAGCACACGCGCCTCAATATCTCCCCCCCCCCCATACGGATCAATTAACTGACCCTCTTGGGTTTTTGCCATCGCATTAATAGTTAAGTCTCGACGAATCAAATCCTCTTCTAACGTAACACTTGGATCAGCAAAAACATCAAATCCATGATAGCCCTCACCCGTTTTACGCTCTGTTCTCGCCAGCGCATACTCCTCTTTGGTGGTGGGGTGTAAAAATACAGGAAAGTCTTTGCCCACCTGCTGAAATCCTTGCGCCAACATTTTTTCCACGGTCGCACCCGTCACCACCCAGTCTCGATCGCACACCTCAACGCCCAGCAAGCCATCACGAACCGCGCCACCCACTAAATATACATTTAAACTCACAAAAAACCACCTAATTAAAAAAAAGAGAGAGGGGGGGGGAAATAAAAAAACCGTCAAAAGACGGTCTTTTAAAACAACAAAATCAACTCAAAAAATTATTTTTTTTACACCAGTTCCTCTGCATTACGCCCCGCTTCTTTACGGTAAAAATTATAACGTTCCCTTATATTATGGGGAGCAGCATACACCGAAATAACCCTCTCTAAACTACTGGGCATAAAGCCAAAGGTCGATTCAAAATCCACCTCCGTAATCATCTCATGACGCAACATTTGCAACTGTGTTTTAGAAACCGACACGACAGGCGCTAATCCACCTAATTTTGACATAATGGTGGCATTTAAACGGCACATGGGAAACACCACCGCCTCTTTTTGCATAATTTCCATCACCAATTCTGCCAACGATTTTAACGTCATGCGCTCTTCACCCGCTACGTCTATTTTTTGACCAAACGTACTTGGGTTTCTAATAGAGTCCACAAACGCTTTTGCAAAGTCATTCACCCAAACAGGCTGAACCAACGTTTCAGACTGCGCCACCATCAATACCGACATTCTATTCAACTGCTTAATAAAACGAGACGTCGTGTCATCTTTTTCACCAATCAACAAACTTGGTTTAAAAATGGTCACATCGGCATTAACCACACCGTGCATCAAACCATCTACCTCAGCCACCAACCCCGTCCAATCACACGAAGGTTGATCCGATGACGCACCCAATTGCGACAAACTTAATACACGCGTTACGCCCGCAGTTTCCATCGCCGACTTCAGCTTTTGATTCACCAAAATCAAATCATCCTCTTCAACCGTCTCAGGCCCCGCCAAGCGATCGGTGGTTAAATTCACCACAATATCCACGCCCGATACCGCAGCATTCAACAGCTCGGTATCTTCAAACGAAGACAACTGTGCCACCTTAACATTGGAAAACAGCATAAAATCACGATAACGCTCAGGACGGCGCACCCACAAAGTAACCTCATAGCCCGCTTTAGATAGCTCTTTTACCACCTCATGACCCACAAAACCAGACCCACCAAAAACACTGACTTTATTTCCAATCTTTTTTACTAATCTGCTTTCCGACATCACGTTTCTATCCCGTTTTTTATTTCAATCCCAAAAGAATAAAGAAATGCCCCCAATCGGTCAAGTATTTCGCCTAATTTAACCCAAATACCTTTTTCGAAGTAGGCTTTTCATTCTCAGACAGCCTCCTAGGAATGATGTATCATTCAAATTTTATAAGAAGGGGGGGGAAATTTCTCCGCACAAGAGCTAATGTAAATCATACCAAAAGACCAACGGCTTGAAGTAAAAACAGGAAAAAGACGGGTTATTGAATACCTGTTAACGCCTTTATTGCGCTATCAGAATGAGAGCATCAAGAGAGAGGTAAAAATATGAAAAAAGAAGAGTTACCAAATCCTGAAACGATTAACCATGCTAAAGATTTAGCGTTTTTTGCGGATGAATTGCTATCAGAAGAAATTCTAAAAAGTGAAGAGAAACTACTAGCATACATTAAGCGCCATGCAAATTATCGTAATACAAATATAGTTTCGGATAAAGATCTTATAAAAGCAGCTAATGAAGCGCAGTTGTTTTCAGATTCAATGCAAATACTTGATAAAAGATCAAGACAGTGTTTTTTCTGGTTGATGTTTAAAACTGGTTTTTTACCTGCGTTCTTATTTGCTATGTTGGCTTTGTATTTTTTAACAACTCCAATAGAACATTGGTTTTGGAGTTTAGGGAGCTATAATCAAGTTATTTTAGAGTTTTTTCCACGCGCACAAAATTGGGTAAATATTTCGTTTGCATACCGCGAAAAGATGATTATTCTTTTTGCCTGTTTCACTGTTTTGTTGGTTTTTTCTATTGTTTATATGTTGTTACTTATTTTTCAAAACAGGCAAGTACTCGTGTTTGAGTATGTGGATGTTAAGAAGGCTCATATTTGTCATAAGTATAATGGGGTAATGATAACGATAATAATACCGTTAATAGTCGGTATGTCCGTTATCGGGGGAGCTATTTCAGTGACGTATTTTGGAGGGTCTGATACGTTTTTGGAAACGGTAGCTTATAGGAAAGGGATTTATTCAGATTATCGCCATTGGAATACTTTGTTTGGCTTTGTTGCTCTTTCATCACAGTATATGTTTTTTGTAGTTGTAATGCTCCAAGTGATATTTATTTCACTTGGTTTCAGCCGGTACTGTAAAAAAATTAATAAATTTAAGTTAGTTTTAAATAAAGAGTTATATAAAAAAAGGAAATAATATATGTCATGTGATACAAATGATTTGCCTCAAGGGGCAACATTAGAAGATTTTCTGGTGTTTCACATGCAATTAGTGCGATAGAACTTGGCATTGCAGATGGCAGCATAAATACCGTTAATACGATAGTAGGTATAGGGATCGGTGCTGCAGTAGGAATGTTGGGGGCAATGGCGATTCCTGCAGCTCCATTTGTAGCTGGTGTACTAGCAGGGGGTCTGGCAGGTACTGCTTATGGTGCAATAATGGATGGTTGTGCTCTGGACGACATCCAAGACTTATCTGACACAATGGCCTCAAACCCCGACCTAAACTTCCCCGCATGGATGAATGACTTAGCCGACTGGTATAACGAAGCCGCCACCACGCCCGATCCTATTTTAACCTTACGAAGAATCGGCGCATGGGGGAGATCTACAGCACGTTTTGATGTGAATGGAGATGGTTTTGAAAAGCAGGCGTTGTCTCCAAACTATTTAGATCTTTACCAAAAACAAACTCGTTCAACACAGCCTAGGAATGCAAGTAACGGTAGAAGTCAAAACAGGGCAACGACGGATTTTAGAATACTTGCTAACGCCATTATTGCGTTATCAAGATTGAGAGTATAAGGGAGAGATAATTTGTTTTTTCTGTTAAGTTAAGCTTTGTAATTAAAGGGGCTTGTATATGTATATATCATTAATAATCAAATTTTTGTACATAATTATATTTCTAATGCTTTTTATGGGAAATAAAATAAAAAAGCATTTAAAACCTATTGTTCTTGGATTGCGTAAAAAAAAGTTTTTTCATAGGTCTCCATTAACTCAAATTAGGTTTTATTTGAAAGTGTTGGTCCCTCATGCTTGGAATTTGAGTTCATTTAAAAGAGAGAATTATAAAAAATATCCTTGGTTTTATTCAATTTTAAATGGTATTCAAGTGATAGCTCTAACGCTTTCATTACTTGGCATGGTAGCTTTTGAATTAGGAGATGCTAAGTTATCAGAAGTAGAAAAAAATGGTGATTTGAGTGCTTATGTTTTTTTAGTTGACGTTAAAGAGCCTAAATTAGCAAAAAATGGAAAATATTATAAGAGTAAATTAAAAGTTTTATTTGATGATCAAGAGTACATGACGTTTAGATTAGAGAGAGGTGTTTTTCAGAACGGCAAAGTTGATTTTGAAAACATATCGGCACAAAAAGACAAGAAAATTTTAATTGAATATTTTACAGATATTATGGGTATAGGGTATTTAGTCAGCTTAAAAGCAGAAGGCAACGTTGTAATTCCATCGGAAATATCAATGTCTGTATATCGAGATAAAGAAATATCCAAAGGTTTTATAATATTTATGTTCTTAATGGGAACCATTGCGGCATTTTGGAAGTACAAGCTTTATAAATTTAGAAATTATTTTAATCGAATTAAATAAGGGAAAAAGTAAATGAGATAAACCAAATGCAGAGACACAACAAGTTATTAATATTTACATCGCGACAGGAGAAGTACCTGTCGGAGCTTATAATACATCATCCAGAGTGCGATCAATGAGGATCCTGCTGGCAGAGCTTTAGCAGCGGCCTCAGCGGTGAATAGTGCAGTATCCATCAAGCTTTAATTTTCTCGTTCTTTACACGCCTGTGTGGGAATACATATCGTGCTGTTTATTCTAACTCGGTATGGGGGTTCCCACGCTAGAACCCAAAAAAACATCTAAATTATTTTTGTTACAATAGCCAAAAATTTAAGGACAACACCCTATGACACCGATTATTGTATCCACCTATAAAAGTCCCAAAAAAGCTGAGCTTTACCTATTTATTCCTAAAGAAGCGGGATTAGATACCTTAGCCGATGAGCTACTGGTCATGTTTGGCGAACCTGAACACATCATTGACTTTGATCTCACGCCCGATCGAAAAATGCCTCGGAGCAATGCGTCAGATATATACAATG
>Ga0256834_1001077_pt1 | contig 19012 bp, 15 predicted proteins | sample 4281140metaG_FD_190536 | JGI IMG/M metagenome (GOLD analysis project Ga0256834, IMG submission 190536) | Hydrothermal vent microbial communities from East Pacific Rise, Pacific Ocean - 4281-140 | ecosystem: Environmental > Aquatic > Marine > Hydrothermal vents | place: Pacific Ocean: East...
TGCGAATGACCGCCAGAAACTAACAACATAAGATATGGAAAACTAACATCATCGCTAAGGCGCGCGCTAAGCGCATGTGCCTCTAAATGATTTACTGCAATAAGTGGCTTATTAGTTGCAGCGCTAAGCCCTTTGGCAAATGTTAGTCCCACCAAAACGCCACCAATTAATCCCGGCCCTGCCGTTGCAGCAATTGCGTCGATTTCATCAAGCCCAATATTTGCCTCTTCAAGCGCTTTTTGTGTAATATTTTCAAGGTGTATAATATGCGAGCGAGCGGCTAATTCTGGCACAACACCACCAAAATCTTTATGTTCTTTAAGTTGGGTTCGAACAATATTAGATAAGATTTCTCCTCTGCCCAAACCGTAATGCGCAACAACAGAAACCGCCGTTTCATCACAGCTTGTTTCAATACCTAATATTAGTTTTTTTGTATTTTCACTCATTAAAAAATCTATTTATTTGAACCTATAAAAGCCCTACATAAAAGTCCTATATATTGCAATCATTTCTGATTAAGTGCGCAACAAATATACGATCGCTAAAAAATGGCTCTTGCTCTATTATCAACTAGCTATTAAGTCTAACAAAAAGCAAGCAAAGGAGCTTAAAATGGCTGCCAAAAAACCTAGTTCAGCAAAGCCACCTGTTATTGATCTTGAAGCTAACAAGCCTGCAAAGGCTAAGGAACAGCCTAAGAGTAAAGAAAAACAAACTGCAAGCAGCAAATTTAGCACAGGTTTTAATAAGCAGGTTCTCACAAGCACGTTTATTGCAGTGATTGGCGGAGCTGTTTTGGGGCTTGGCGCAGCATTTATGTTGGCTTTTTTAGGGTTCTGGCCACAGCAATCAACACCTGCCAACCTACTTAATTCTCCAGCCGATATTGTAGCACTTGAAAAAACAGCCAAAAGCCAACAACAGGTAATTAGTGAAAACGCCAATTCACTTAATTCAGCAGTTTCCCGCTTAGAGATTTTAGAAAAAGTGCAAAAATCAAACTCACAAGACAATCAGGTATTTCAAGAAAACCTAGCGCAATTAACAAAGCAAATAGCAGCATTAAGAAACCAAGCACTAACCAAAAATGATTTGCCTGAGCCAGTTGATCTTTCACAAATAGAAAAGCGCCTAACATTATTAAATGATAAAATCACCACAATAGATGCAGGGGCAAATAGCGCCGATGCTAGCGCAATAGTTAATTCTATAACCCTATTAAGAGAGCAATCTAATATCTTAAATAATGAAATAACTAATCTAAAAGCTAGTAATGCTAATTATAGTTCAAAAATTTCAAAGCTTAATGATAGTATCGCAGCAGTTAGTCAGGCCAATGATGATTTAACTCAACAGCTAGCAACTCTCTCAACTTCAAGCCCAAACCTCATTGCACCAAAGCAATCACCTCTATCAACAACCGCCTTTGAAGGAGCAATTAATTCTGGAAGCTCTTTCATAGGCGAATTAGCGGCAATTAAAATAGCCTACCCTGAAATTGATATCCCAAAGCCCATTATAGAAAATGCAAATACTGGCTTTACCTCGCCAAATGAAATAATAAAACAATTTGGCCAATTAGTGCCAGAATTATTGGCCGCAAAACCAATAGATGAAAATGCAACTTGGTCACAAAAACTAGCCCAAAAAACCTTCTCTGTTTTAGCCATAAGGCCACTAGGAGAAACTGAGGGGGATAGTATTGAAGCGATAATCGCCAATATTGAAGTGGCTCTAAATAATAATGATTTTATAAAAGCCAATGGGTTTTTTAACATGTTACCACAAGAATTACGCCTCATTGCCAGCAATAGCGAAAAAGACATCGCAAATATGGCTTTAGCGCAAAGCCTTATTAATGAATTGAAAAACTAAGGAAATAATAGTGATACGATTAATAACCTATATAGTCCTTTCCTTAGCAATAAGCTTGGGGGCAGCTTGGCTAATTAGCCTTGAAGGTAACTTAACAATAGATTTTGCTGGATATAGAATGCAACCCTCTATTGGCGCTACAATTTTGGCATTAATTGCCATAATTATAATTTCTATTTTGCTATTTGTAATTTTTAGAAAAATCATCTCAACACCAAAACATCTAGCAAAAATTGCTAAAGAAAAGAAAAAAGACAGCGGCATAAAAGCACTTAACGAAGGTTATATTGCTCTTTTGGCGGGTGACGGAGAAAAAGCCAGAAAATTAGCCAAACAAGCACAAGAAAAATTGCAACAAAATTCTGGCGCAAAATTGCTTGAAGCCCGCTGTGATTTATTATTAGGGGATATGAATAATGCCCGTGAAAATTATCGAGCATTAATTTCTAATCCCGATACTTCCCTTGCAGCGCTTCATGGTCTGTTTGAACAAGCCAACGCACAAAAACGAGAAGATGTAGCACTTACCTTTGTAAGTAAAGCCTATCAATTAGATCCAAGCTCTGCTTGGGCACAAAGTGCACTATTTGGTGCAATGACAAAAACCCAGCAATGGCAAAAAGCACTTGATGTAATAACCAAATCATCACCAAAAAATACGCAACAACGCCAAGAAAAAACCCGTAAACAAGCATTATTACGAACAGCTATTGCACAGGAATTAGAAAATTCTGATCCCAATAGCGCACAAAATAATGTAAAACTAGCACTTAAGCTTTTACCAGATTTTGTTCCAGCAGCATTAATTGGCGCACAAATTCATATAAATCGCAATGAAATAAGAAAAGCCTCCTCCCTATTGCGCCGTTTGTTTAATATTACAAAACATCCCCAAATTGCACAATTATATATTGGGGCACAATCGGGCGCTTCAGCCATTGACCAATTAAAACGTGCCAAAGAGCTAATTGGAGAAAAAAGCGATGATGCACAAATCGCTCTAGTTTTAGCTAATGCCGCAATTAATGCCTATGAATGGAGTATGGCACGAAATATTTTAGCACCCTTTATTTCTAATCCATCACAAAATATCTGCTTAGCTTTGGCACAAATTGAAGAAGGGCAAAATGCAGACGAAGGCAAAGCCCGTAACTGGCTAGCAAAGGCCGTTCATGCACCAAGAGATTTTGCTTGGGTTGGCGATGAAATAATTAGTGACGCTTGGGAGCCAATATCACCAATTTCTGGCAATTTTGATGTGTTCGAGTGGAAAACACCGCCAAGTGCAATAGTTACTAAGCAATTTAAGGGCGCAACTGCTTCACCTAAAGAACAATTAGAAGAAAAATTGCTCCCCTCAATTAGCTCTGATGAACCTGATAAATCAGCTAGCTCTTCTTAAAGTAACATATAGATTTTGGACATGATATTGGCGATATCACATTGTTTCACTAATCAGTGATAGCTAAAGACCTAAGCGCTAAATATGTTATCATATCAAAACAATTAATTATTAAAGCAGCTCAAAATCTTAAGAAAACGCATGACAAAACAGCAAAAAAGCTTCATCTGGCGCTTAGCCCCAGCAATAATATTATTACTGATAATTATAATATTTTTTGCCTCTGGCTTACAAAAATTATTTAACTTTGACCAATTAGCGATAAATTACGCAAAAATAGATAATTATGTCAGCCAAAACCCACTATTAGCACCCCTAATCGCCATAATGATATATATTAGCGCAACCGCTCTTTCATTCCCATTAGCATGGCTTCTTAGCGTAAGCATTGGGCTTATATTTGGCTGGGTCACTGCCTTTATAATAGTGCTAATTGGCGCAACCATTGGCGCCTCTATTTTATTTTTATTAGCGCAATATTCTTTTGCCGATTTTTTTAAGGCAAAAAGCTCAAAACTCATAAAAAAAATAGCCAAAAATTTTCAAGATGGCGCCGCCAGTTATTTATTGTTTTTGCGCCTTGTACCGCTTTTCCCATTCACCTTAGTAAATGTAGTGCCAGCAATTTTGGGAGTTAATTTTTTTACATTTGTCTGGACAACCGCACTTGGTATTATCCCAGGGGTCATTGCCTATACTTATGCAGGGGAAGGCTTACGCTCAATCATAAACATACGTGCCAATGCCTGTCTAAATAATATCCCACCGTGCGGACAAAGCCTAACCGCAAGTGATTTAGTAACCAAAGAAATAATAATAGCTATTTCCTTGCTCGGCGTAATTTCCCTAATTCCAATAATATTAAAAATCTTTCGTCCTAAAAAATGGCAAGAAAATTAGCAAGAAAAGTAAGATAGAAAAATGAAGACACAATCTTTGAAAACAGATTTATGCGTAATTGGCGCAGGTTCAGGCGGGCTTAGCGTTGCAGCGGCGGCAGCCGCTTTTAGCTCTGACGTAATTTTAGTTGAAAAGGGCAAAATGGGCGGTGATTGCCTAAATTATGGCTGCGTTCCATCAAAAGCGCTAATTGCTGCTAGCAAAAAAGCCCATGAGGGAGTTAATGCAGAAAAGTTTGGAGTTTTTTTTGAAAAGCCAAAAATAGATTATACAAAAGTACAAGCACATATTAGTGAAATTATCGCCCAAATTGCCCCCCATGATAGTGTTGAGCGCTTTGAGGGTTTAGGCGTAAAAATCATTAAGGGTGAAGGGCGCTTTATTGATAAAAACACTCTTGAAGTTAATGGGACAAGAATTAAAGCCCGCCGCTTCATTATAGCCACAGGCTCAAGCCCAGCCATTCCAAAAATTAATGGCCTTGATGAGGTGAATTATTTTACCAATGAAACTATTTTTGAACTTACAAAACTACCCAAACATTTAATCATTGTTGGTGGCGGAATAATTGGTGTGGAATTAGCACAAGCCTATTCTCGCTTAGGGGCAAAAGTAAGTATTGTCGAAAAATCTTTGGTTCTTGAAAACCAAGATAAGGAATTAAGCTCCATCATTATAGGTGTTCTAAAAAAAGAAGGCGTGAAAATCTATCAACAAGCTGAAATTAGAAAAATTTCAAACGAAAAGCAACAAATAAATCTTGGGTTTGAATTTGAGGGGATTACTAAAAACATCAAAGGCTCTGATCTATTAATCGCAACAGGCAGAAAATCAAACATAGAAAATCTTGGGCTTGAAAAAGCTAATGTTGAGTTCAATAAAGCTGGTATAATTACAGACCTATCTCTAAAAACCTCAAATAAAAAAATCTTTGCAATAGGCGATGTAAGAGGCAATATGCAATTCACTCACTCCGCTGGCTATCAAGCGTCTTTAGTGATTAGAAATGCTGTGTTTGGATTGCCAGTAAAATTAAATAAAAATATTATCCCATCAGTAATTTATAGTGACCCTCAAATTGCAAATGTTGGATTAAGCGAGCAAATGGCACGTGATATTTATGGCGATAAGATAAAAATCATTCGATCAGATTTTATTGATAATGATCGTGCAAAAGCAATGCGCCAAACAACAGGATTTGTAAAATTAATTCTATTAAAAAATGGCAAAATAATTGGCTGCTCAATAATAGGCCAAAATGCAGGTGAATTAATCTCACTTTTCTCTTTTGCGATTGCCAACAAACAAAAAGCGCTAAACCTCGCTTCCTTCATAGCCCCCTACCCAACCTATAGCGAAATAGCAAAACGAGTTGGCATTAATTCCTTTGCAGATAAAATATCAAACAAATGGATTAAGCGCTGGATTTCTTTAATAAAATTATTCCCCTAAAATAATTATTACTCTCCCAAAAGAAATGTTGCTATAGTTTTGAAGAGGCTTCTATACTATTGCCTATGAAGAATAAATTTACATCAGGGCTTTCCTTCAAACTAATTAGCACAATTATTTTTGTAATATTATTAGTTGAAATTTTTATTTATCTGCCATCCGTTGCTAATTTCCGTCAAACTTGGCTCAATGATAAATTGTCTGTTGCAAATGTTGCTGTACGAGTAATTGATATTGTACCAGAAGAAATGGACTTGCCAGATGGAATGGCCGATAAATTATTAGATTCAGCTGGAGCAATTGCTATTGCCTATAAAAGCGCTGGGCAAAGTCGGCTAATTGAACATTCAAATATATTTATGCCCAGCGTAGCTATCACCGTTGATATGCGCCAGAACGACGTTATAAGCTTAATTTCTGGGGCTATGGATACATTGTTTTTGGGGTCAAATAGAACCATTAGAGTTATTGGATCTACTATTAATGAAGAACAATCAGCAATAGAAATATTGCTAAACGAAGCCCCACTAAGAAAGGCAATGTTAATTTATTCAAGAAATATTCTTATTCTTTCACTAATCATTGCTTCTTTAACAGCTTTTGCGATTTTTGTGTTCATCAATATATCGCTAATTCACCCAATAAGAAGAATAATAAATAATCTGATAGCCTTTAGGCAAGCCCCAGAAAATGCCACATTAATTCTTAAACCATCAAAAAGAGGAGACGAAGTAGGCATTGTGGAAACCGAATTGAGTGCGCTTGAAAGTGATTTATTCTCACAACTTGGTAAGCGTCGCCATTTGGCAGATCTTGGGCTAGCCGTTGCAAAAATCAACCATGATTTACGCAATATGCTGACCTCTGTACAATTATTATCAGATCAAGTAGCAAATCTTGACGACCCAAAAGCCCAGCGCCTAGCGCCAAAATTAGTTCATTCTCTTGATAAAGCCATTAAATTTGTACAATCAGTGCTTGAACATGGTAGACAAAACTCAACTGAGCCAAAACCTCAACCAGTTGATTTACAAGCTTTGGTCAATGAGGCAGCGCTTGATGCAAGAATTAGCAAACACCCTGATATAAAATTTTCAAACTTCGTGCCCGATTATATCACGCTAAAATTAGACCCAGATCAAATAGCTAGGCTTATGATTAACTTATTTAATAATTCACGTGAAGCATTTGAGGCATCTGGAACAAGGACAAAAAAGCCAGAAATTATTGTAAATTTTGAAAACCGCAATGAAGAGGGGCTAGCAATTATTATTTCTGATAACGGGCCGGGATTATTACCAAGAGCCAAAGATAATCTTTTTGTGGCATTTGAGGGCTCTGCAAAAGCAGGGGGAACAGGGCTTGGACTTGCTATTGCCCGTGAAATTATTGAAGCACATGGTGGAACATTAAATTATATAGATAAAGAAGTTGGCGCAACTTTTGAAATTTCTTTGCCAAACTCCCTAATTTTTGAATAAAATTACCATTTAAGAAAAATATTTCAAACTAAGTAAGAGATTACTTGCCAAGCAGCCAATTGCACTATAAATACTCGCTCTGTTCATACTATTAAATGAACTGGCGCCGGTAGCTCAGCTGGATAGAGTACTTGACTACGAATCAAGGGGTCGGGAGTTCGAATCTTCCCCGGCGCGCCATTCCTGTTCAAAAGTGGGCACTAATTTTTTTGCACGAAAGACGAGTGCGAAGTTCATTAGATATTGTTTCGCATGTCTTTAATCCCAAAACCGCTTCCCACTTTTGGGAGACATGCTGGAGCAAAACTGTGTTTTTGCGAGGAAGAAAACTTGTTTAAGTGTGTGTGAGCTGCCACCATTTTTAGGGCCATTCGGCTCTGGAAATTTCCGAGGTTATACTCATAACACAATTGTTGGCTCTGAGCAATTCATCAGCGATATCGGCGCTTTATTGCCGATAGCACTATGTGGTCGAACATTGTTGTAGTCTCTACGCCAATCTTCTAGTTTTTCTTTGGCGTCGACAAAACAAACAGGCTATGACGTAACTATCGCTTAAGTTGCAAATATGGCACAACCAAAAACCACGGCGGATGGTGCCTAATTTCAAATTAAGTCTGTGGAGAACCCGCTGCGGTTTGTTTGCAAAGTGAAAATTTTGCCGTGCTCATATCGCCCAGATAACCACGGGAGTATTTTTCAAGGTTTTGAGGAAATTTATTGATCTCATCAATGATGTAATCAACTTTTTGTTCACTGAAAAGATAGCTCAGGTTAAGCCGGACCCAGCCTGGTTTTTCAATTTCGCGCCCATCGCTTATCTCACTTCTGATATGCTCGGACTGGACCCGTTCCACCCCCAGCAGTCGATGCCCATAGGGCCCAGCGCAAGCGCACCCGCCACGCGCCTGAATGCCGGTCAAATCACTAAGCAAAAGTGTGGCCAGTTGATGATGATATGGCTTGCCATCTACATCACTGAAAACAAACGAAAAAACTGGCAAGCGATTAAACCTATTTCCTGCAAGAACATTGATTGCAGGGTTTTTATTCCAAACCGTTAGCGCCTGGTCGACCAATTGGCGCACCCGCGCATCTATGTAGTCCTGCCCAACTGCAGATTTCACCATAAATACCAATGCCGCACGAATATCCCCAACAATATTTGGCGTTCCAGCCTCTTCACGTTCGCTGACAGATTTCAGGTAATCATGCCCCCATGGGGAAACGTAAGAAACAGAACCACCCCCGGGCCAGGTTGGACGTTGATTCTTAATTATTGAATTTCTGATTATCAATAAGCCCGAAGCGCCTGGGCCACCCAGAAATTTATGCGGCGACAAAAAGACCGCATCTTTTTCCAATCCTTCACCAGGATTCATATCTACGTCCAAATATGGAGCTCCGCCCGCATAGTCCCAAAAAGACAAGGCATTGTACTGCTTCAAGAGCTTGCTAACAGCATCCACATCCGTCAGTATCCCAGTAACATTGGAAGCGGCGGAAAAAGCCCCGATCATCAACCTGCCATCTGCGCGCATTTTCAACTCTTTTTCCAGCGCACCAAGATCAATCCCACAAATCTCGTCCTCACCGATCTCGACAACCTCTGCGCCACTTTCACGCCAGGGAAGAATATTGGAGTGATGTTCAAAGGGGCCAATAAACACAACGGGCTTTTTTTCCTGGCTCGCAACACAACACAGCGACACCAGACGGTTAACCCCAGATGTTGCGCCGGAACCAGAAAATATTACCGTACATTCTTCACCCGCATTTGTTTGCTGGGCAATAACCTGCCGAGCCTCTTCACGCAGATTAGTAGTATAGGCACCGCAATATGATGACTCGGTGTGGCTATTAGCATAAAAAGGAAGAACATGCTCCATAACGAAGTCTTCAACCTGCGTCAGCGCTCGGCCCGAGGCTGTATAATCTGCATAAACCAATGGTTTTTTGCCAAAAGGAGTAGTAATTTGAATATCATCACCGATTACCGAAGTTTTAAGTTTTAAGATCACATCAGGATTGCTTAATTCCTGTTCAAATATTTCTAGAGTCATTGCCGTTTTCCTATTTTTTTTTGTACCTGCCAATAATTGAATTTATTCACCCAATAGCTTTGACATGTCAATACGCATATTATATGTTAATCTAACATGTCACAAACATATCACAAAGGATTTTTTATGATACGCCCCGATATTACAGACATCGATAAAATGCATGCTTCAAGAATTAACAACAAAGATAAAATCTATTCACAAATCAAAATGGACATAATTCGCTGTATCCTGAAGCCCGGATCTGCTATCAGTGAAGCCAAGCTTGCGATGCGCTACAATGTAGGAAAAGCCCCAGTTCGCGATGCCCTAGCCAGATTAGGACACGAGGGATTTGTTATTTCCCAGGCTCGCAAAGGGCATTTGGTGGCGCCAATAACAATTCAAGATGTGATAGATTTATATGGTGTTCGCATGGCGCTGGAGCCGGTTGCGGCAAGATTGGCCGCAGGTAGGGTTGATGAGGATCATTTGCGTCAGGCCGCCAGAGCCTGCGAAATTGCTGTTGACGAATCTGATCCAGGCAGCGTTTCGCGCTTTTTGCGCGCCAATTCAGAATTTCACAAGTCTATTGCCTCGGCCTCTGGAAACCGTCGATTGGCGAAACAGATTTCGGACCTGCTGGACGACACGGAACGGGTTCGCCAAGTTATGATCGGCACAACCGGCTCCAGAAAAGAAGCAATCACTGAACATGAGGCACTTGTTGAAGCTTTGGTTGTTGGAGACAAGGCTGAAGCGGAAAGCATGACAAAGACCCATATCCAACGTGGGTGGAGGATGGTTCTGAGTAGCCTGCTTTCCCAATTTCGGTTTATGGACTTAAATATCGGTGGACCTTTGGAGGAAACTAGCGCTGAGATTCTACTTCACGGAGATATCTCAGGTGCCGTAAGCGGTTCTACAAACAGTTCCAGGGTTGTGGATTTTTCACACATCCTGAATGACGCACATATTGAACGTGCTGCAGGGCTACCAAGTGATTTTGACAAAAAATGCAAAAAAGGCAACACCAATGAATAAACGTGATAGATTTTACGCTGCAATAAGCGGACTAGAAACTGATCGTGTCCCAGTATCGCTGTGGATGCATTTCGCGGCACCGTATTTATCAGGTGATGAATCAGCGGAACGTCACAGCGAATTTTTTCTTCACTACGATGTGGATATCGCCAAGGCAGTAAGTGACTACCGTCGTCCTCTCCCCGCTGGCTTGAACCAAATCCAAACGGTGGCTGACTTTGAAAAAATTACAAAAGTCTCCGTCTCAGATCCCTTTTTTGCCGAACAGATTAACCTGCTCAAGGGTCTTCGAGCACGCCTTGGAGAAGGATGGCCGATCATTGATACTTTTTTTGACCCGATACAGCTTGTGTTGCGACGCTCGGGGTTTTCAACGATGAGTTTGATTTTGGACAATCCAGCAAAAGCCCGCCCGATGATTGAAGCTGCAACAGAGTCAATGATTGACTATGTCAGGGAACTGAAAAAAATTGGAATTGACGGGGGGTTTTATTCAACCCGCGCCGCAGCCACCAAGGATTGTAGCCAGGGATTTTCGGATTCAGAATTCAACGAGTTGATGAAGCCGTATGACATGGCAATTCTAACGGAAATGCAGGGTATGGTTCGGCTTTTACATACATGCAAAAGCCATTTGGATTTATCCCGGGTAGATGACTATCCATACGAAGTCCTGAGTTGGGCTGACCTTGACCCAACTTGCCCTAGCATGGCTCAGGTTCGTAAGGCCAATGATAAGTGCCTGATGGGTGGTATAAACCAGGCTCGTGTAATTGAACAAAGTATCGACGAAATAAAACACAATATCGATTGCGCAATTGCCATCAACAAAGGTAGAAATTTCATCCTCAGCCCGGGGTGCACCATCGGTTCAAACGTCCCCGATCATGTCCTGCAAACAATCAGTAATTATGCCAGATAACCGGACTGTTATTGAGGCAAAACAAATTAATAAGGATTGAAAAATCAAAAAAAACAAGGGGACAAAAATAGGCTTTCTTGGGTTGGGGAAAATGGGTAGTCCAATGGCCAGAAACCTGTTGCGCGCTGACCTTGAAATTATGGTTTTTGCCCGTGACAAAGAAAGCATCAAGCCAGTTTTAGACGCTGGCGCGCACTGGGTTGACTCCCCTGCTCTGTTGGCTTCTTCCTCTGATTACATTTTTACCATGCTTGGCAACCCTTCAGATGTTGAAGAAGTCTATCTCGGGGGAAACGGGCTGCTGAAGAACTCTCGCCCAAACACCGTTCTGTGCGACATGACCACATCTTCCCCAGAACTGGCAAAGAAAATCTACGACGCCTGTTCTGTAAAAATTCAAATTCTAGATGCTCCGGTAACAGGTGGCGTTGCAGGGGCAAAATCGGGACAACTCACTTTTATGGTTGGTGGAGCTGAATCGACATTAAGACAGGTAACTCCATTTTTGGAAACCATGGGATCAAAAATTATCCATATGGGGAATGCAGGGGCAGGACAAACAGCAAAATCATGTAATCAAATAGCCGTTGCCGGTATTTTACTCGGAGCAGTCGAAGCGCTTAATCATGCGCAAAAAAACGCTCTCAATATTGATAGGATGTTAGAAATTCTCAATTCGGGCACCGCCGCCAGCCCCCTTTTAAAGTCCTTAAACCAAAGGCTCAAAGAAGTTGGACACGCGCCAAGTTTTTCAATTTCCCACTTCGTCAAAGACCTCAAAATCGCCGCTGCGGACGCCGCCCGTGCTGGATACACCATCTCAACCGTTGATTTCTGCCTGCACTATGTTGAGGCACTTGAACAATCCAACAACGGCGAAAAAGGTCTGCAGATCCTGCTGGATCCTGATAAAAACCAGCGAAACAGGCTACCAAATTCACTTTTATCGGGCCGATAGCATTGTCCTTATTCCAGCCTCTTTTTTTACCTGAATTTAGAAAAATGTTCATTGCTCAATTATTGTCTCTGATCGGCAGCGGCCTAGCCACAATAGCGCTTGGTTTGCTCGCACGCGACCTGGCGGAAGCCTCGGCCGGAGTAATTTTGGGAACCGCCCTTGCGATCAAAATGATCGCCTATGTTGTTGTCTCCCCGTTTGCCACAGCAATTTCGGTTCGTATCCCGAGAAAAACATTTTTAGTGGTTCTTGATCTGTTGCGCGCCGGTCTTGTATTGGCATTTCCATTCGCCAGCAGCCTGGCCCATGTGTACATACTAATTCTGTTACTCTATGCAATTACCGCTGGATTTACACCCGTATTTCAAGCTGGTATCGCCGACATAGTAACTGATGATAAAAACTATATTAAAGCTTTATCATTGTCCCGCCTAGCTTTTAATACCGAAAACATTATCAGCCCAATCGTTGCAGGCTTGCTTTTATCGGTACTGACATTCAACTGGATATTTGTTTTTACCTCCATTGGTTTTGTTGGCTCGGCTATGTTTATCGCGGCATGTAAAAAGGAAAAACGCATTCACTCAGTGTCGGATCAATCGTTTGTTCACCGGCTTACGGCCGGTGTCGTCCTGTTCTGGCAAATCCCCCGACTACAAGGTCTGTTTGTCTTAAATCTGTCAATCGCACTGGTTGGTGCCAATGTTCTGGTAAACTCAATCGTTATTGCTGATTTTGTTTTGTTTGGTGGCGAACAGACCTACCTCCAGCTATTACTGGTTTATGGGCTAGGTTCGTTTGCAGCAGCTTTTTTACTGCAATATTTCATGACTCTGATTGGGTTGCGACTGACATGCCTTAGTGCGGCTTTTCTGGTCTCAACTGCATCCGCATTGCTTTGGATAAACCCCACTTTTACAGGATTTTATGTGACCTGGGCCTTAATAGGCTTTGGCATGTCTTTAATTACCACCAGCAGCGGGTTGATAATTCGTTCATCCTCAAGCGAACAGGACAGGCCAGCAATATTTGCCGCACAGTTTTCGCTTTCACATGCCTGTTGGCTGTTAACCTACCCACTAGTTGGGTGGCTGGGCAAAGAGATTGGTCCAGTTAATGTATTATTTCTGACATCGGGTTTTGCATTTATCATTTCAATACTGGCAATATTTATCTGGAAAACCAGTAAATCAGACCCCTAAAGCATGTCTTGTTTTATGTGATTTATTTAACATGCGTTAAGTCTTTGTTTTTGCGCGTGTCTTTATCCCAAAACTGGTGCCACCCACGGGTCAAGCCCAAGGGCATGCTTTTGGAAAGAAACGCTGTAATCAGCGCAATAGAACCGACAAATAATCCGGATCAAGATGTACCCACATCGTATCGCCGCTGATTTTCTCTGCCCGAATACTGTCCAGCGTCACCGTTAACGATTTACTCTCATCCACAACAGTCTGAAATGTGGTTGAACTTCCCTTGAATACCCTTTGGAGGATTTTTAATTTAATTACATTGGGGGACTTTGGTTTTGTAGGAAAGCAAGTGATGTTTTCAGGACGAATAACCACCCCAACACTTTGACCAGTGGCAGGCATGGCAGAACGGCACTCACCTCGCAACTCCGTGCCGGCCCAATCAAGCACCACATGCTTACCATCAATGCCAGATACAGTGCATTCCAGCATATTGGTTTCACCAATAAAATCCGCTACAAACCGAGTTTCCGGATGACTATACAAATCCTTTGGCGAACCATCTTGCTCAATACGTCCCTCATTCATCACCAAAACCCGGTCAGACATAGTCAATGCCTCCTCCTGGTCATGGGTAACAAATATAAAGGTTTTACCGGTGCGTTTCTGGATTGATTTAAGTTCAATCTGCACCTGTTTGCGCAATTTGGCATCCAGCGCACCCAATGGCTCATCCAGCAACAGTACTCGCGGATCCGGTGCCAATGCTCTGGCCAATGCAACCCTCTGGCGCTGCCCCCCGGAAAGTTCGTCCGGCTTTCTGTCCTTGTAGCCGCCCAACTGCATGAACTCCAGCAATTCATCCACACGCTGCGCAGTTTCACGTTTGGTTTTGCCCTGCAATTCCAGCCCGAAAGCTATGTTTTGTCCCGAAGTCATATGAGGAAAAAGAGCATAATCCTGAAACACCATATTCACATTACGCTTGTTTGGCGGAATGTCGGTGACATCATCACCCCCAAGATAAATGCGCCCGCTTGTAGGTATTTCAAAACCACCCATCATGCGCAATGTAGTTGATTTTCCACAGCCCGAAGGACCCAGAAGTGTTACGAATTCACCCGGTTGAACCGTTAGGTTGATATCTTCAACAGCAACAATAGTTCCGAAATGTTTGCTAAGGCCGACAAGCTTGATAGTAGAGTTTTCCATTTAGATAATATCCTTCTTTATTTGCGCCGTAACAGGCGTTCGGCCGTCAGGCCCATCACCGCGGTAATCAAAAGTACAACAGCAGATATTGCGTTTATTTCTGGCGACATGCCTGTTCTTAACTGGGCAAAAATGTAAACTGGCAATGTGGGCTCATACCCCCCCAGAAAGAAGGAGCGAACAAAATCATCAAAACTGGTAAGCATGCAGAAAATTCCTGCCCCTATCAGCGCCGGAACTAAATAGGGTAAGGTAATTCGAAAGAATGTAACCAGTTTATCGGCACCCAAATCCTGGGCCGCCTCCACATGGCTGAGGGGTTGTGAGTTAAGCCTTGCCATACTCACCAAGGTAACAAAAGGTACACTATGGACTGCATGACCAAGAATCACCGCCATCATACCTGGATCAATCCCCAGGGTCTGACTATAAATCCGCAATGAAATCGCCGAAATAATGCCAGGAACAACCGCTGGTAGAGTTATCAAAGCGAACAAAATCACCTTACCTTTGAAACTGGCTTTGGTAAGCAACATCGCCGCCCAGGTGCCAATAACCAAAGCAATTGCAGTTGAGGAAATGGCGATTGTGAAGGAATAGCCGAAAATCGACAAAATTTCCATGTCCTGAATTACGCCCACATACCAGTCAAGGGTCAGGGATTTAATTGGAAAACCGATAAAATTGGAATCCTTGAACCCCATCAGGATCATCAAAGATAGCGGGATAAATAAATAGAGCACAAAAGCCCAATAAATCATCTGCATTATCAGGCGGGTATGGCGTGTCATTTCAAAAGCCCCTTTCCACCACGCCCCATGATTTTCAGGAACACAGCCGCAAGTGTCAAGGTGGTTATCAACATAATGCTGGAAAACGCAGCACCGGATGGCCATCTATCGGCAGCCACACTGAATGTGTTGGCAATAACCTCAGAAAACAGGGTGCTGCTCGGTCCACCTAGAATAACCGGAGTGGCATAAAATCCAGTTGAAATCAAAAACACCAGAACGCAACCAGCGGTGATACCGTCTTTTGACAGCGGCAGGGTAATTTTCCAGAACCGTCGCCACGCACCAGCCCCAAGATCAGCGGCGGCTTCGTTCATGTTTGATGGGATTTTTTCAAGGGAAGAATAAAGGGGCAACAGCATGTAAAGTGACACCAGATAAACAATACCAAAGCTTAAAGAAAAACTGGTGTACATGAAAGGAATGGGCTGCTCGATCAATCCAAAGAATTTCAGCACTATGTTAACCGCACCATTATTGCCAAGCAGGATCATAATCGCATAGGTGCGAATAATTTCTCCCACCCAAAATGGTATCAGTACAATCAAAAGAAAAAACATCTGTCGATTTTGTGGCACATGACGCGCCAGAAAATAGGCGACCGGATAGGTAAGGATTAGAGCAGAAAAAGTTAAAGCAGCTGAAAATGCCAGAGTTCTGAAAAACGGAATATAGTAAACTCTAGATTGAAAAAACTCACTCCAGGCAGCTAGTGAATAGGAAGATTCTTTGCCCACGCTAAGCGGGTAGGCCTCATAAAAACTGATATCCAGCATTTTCAGCAATGGACCAAGATTGGCAAATAATGCCCAGAAAATCGGTATAAAAGCCAGTAGAAAAAACTGCCGCTTTGGGGTGCCAAGCAGAAAACCAAAAACGGATTGGTATATTTTGTTGGTGACAAGCCAACTCCAGAACCCCTTGGGATCGGAACCGCTGTCAGGCGTAACTTTAGAAGACATATGAGGTTTTTTTCCTATTGGAAATGCACGGGGCCAGGAGGAGATATCCTAGCCCCGCATTGTATGTTGCTAAATCAGGCGGCTTTAACTTCTTCAACCGCCGGGTCAAGAAGACTGTATTTCAACTCGTTATTGTCAGCACGGAAGAACTGCAACGCATCAAGCTCTTCTTGCGTAAACGAGCCTGCAGCTCTTTCAATATCCGTCAAATGATCGGCTGACCCTACAAAGGTTGAAATAAACCCAGAAGCTTTGGTCATATTCGCACCGATTTCAGGACGGGCAAGCAAAGCATCAAGCAGAATATAGGCGTTATCCGAGTTTGGACCGTTTTTGGTGACATTGTAGTTATAAACGAAACCATAGCTACCCTCTTTAGGAATAGTCATAGCCGCAGGGAAGCCGTCCATGATCAGTTTGGACACCGGGCCAGACCAGGCCATTCCAAGGGAAATATCCTGGTTAATCATCATTTGCTGGAATTCAGCACCTGAATCATAATATTTGCGTACCTTTGGCTTGTTCTCAATCAGGAACGCCTTGGCAGCATTCACAGCTTCTGCAGCCTTGGCCTGATCATAGCCGATCATGTTGCCGTCATAACCAAGATACAGCATAACAATCGACATGAAATCCTGCATGATATATGCATTTTGACCAGCGTATTTATCAGAGAATATCACATCCCAGCTCCGAGCTTCCTCAGCGCTGACAATGTCAGAATTGTAAGCTAGAACCTCTGCACCAGCCAGAATAGGAACACCCCATTTTTGACCGTTTACAAGGGTCCAGTCAGCTTCAGAATAAACCGTGTTCACCTTGTCCCAGTTTTTCAGGCGATCAACATCCAGCGGTGAAACAAGTTCGGAATCGATAAACTGACGGAAGCGGTGGCCGGCAATGGTAACAATATCGGCAGTGGGCGAATTGGCTTCAGCAACCAGCAGATTAAACTGTTTGCCCTGATCGTCCACCAGACGTTCACGTATCTTAATGCCAGTATCTCTTTCAAACTCTTCCTTGAAATCATCTGGCAAAAAGTTCGCATAGGTCCAAACATTTACTGTTTTAGATGCAGCATATGCAGGTATAAAAATTGATGGAGCAGCAAGAATAGTCGTTGCGGCGGCACCAGTTTTTAGCAGTTTGCGTCGTGTAATTAGTTTTTTAATCATAGTTTCCTCCTGGTTGAATAGTAGTGTTAAAGTTTATAGTTGGAGCATTGCTCCAGGGCCCGGTCAATCCGACCCAGCCTGTTTAATTTTCCAGTTTCTCCCTGCAATAGTTTCAAAAGATTGTCATCACTCTTACCCATTGTTTCCAATCCCATCATCAAATCATTCATGGCATAAAAGTTACAATCATAAAGCGCATTAAACAATGTTATTCCAGCTTCGTGCAAAGGCGCTCTAACGCCAACCTGCCGCCCCAGCCAAGCAATTGGAACCAGCCCATAGGGAACATCTTCAAGCACGTAGCGCGTTTCCATATTTGTGGGGCCGTAACCGCACTGACCATTTTTAACCATGGCTGCGCTCATGTCCGCAACAGACCCTGGTTCCACATGGAAGGACCAGCTAAAATGCTCATAGATATTGCGGAGCTTCAAATTCAGAGCCTGCCCGATTGCTAGACGCTCCCCATCCAGCTTTTCAAGCAACCTTCCAACCGCAGGGGTTATGTTTTCGGCCTGTATCCAAGTTTCTCCTTTTTCGATTCTAGTTAAATTACAAAGAGCAATACCAAGATGATTTTGTGGGTTAAGATTACTAAGACTGATTGCCATCAGGCCATCACGCAAAACAAATCTGTCTCCAAAAAGCTGCTGACAAATCCCAAGTCCCAATTCAGCGTGCTCTGCTGGGAGTGTTGCAATATCAACCCGATCACGCAACGTACTCAAATTAACCTGCAACGGTGATTTCTTGCGCCCAGCAACAATGGTGGTGCTAAGGGCTATAATCAGCGGTGTAATTCCCTTGCCTTCCAGAATTGAGTGCAAATACTCGCTGGCAAATGGCACATGAGATGAAATAATTACGGTCTGATCCGAGCGCAAATTAAGTGCAATCTGATCAAGGACCATTTTATGCCCATAAGCGGGGATCGCAAGAACAATTATGTCGCAAACCTCAACAAGCTTTTGAGCAGTAAGAACCATAGCAGGAACAAATTCAATTTCAACGGCACCTGTAACCCTGACGCTCTGACCAAGCTCCAACCGCTCTGGGAAAGAACCAGTTGGAGACCAAATGAATGAATTAATTGCGTTTTTTGAAAGCACCGCAGCACACCCCAGACCAATTGGCCCAGTTCCAATAATACCCACTGTCGGATTATCGGATATTTCCATCAATCTAAAAATCCTAAGTCAAATATAATGCACATTCTCGAGGATCCTTACTCCTAGCCACTCACATGCCAAACAGAAACTTTGATCTTTTCACGTTCTTGACATGTCAGATACAGTAAGCTGATATCACCTGACATGTCAAGCAATACTGCTGGGGTTGTGAAAACAATTTTGCCAATTTCTGCATTCGTGAAACTTTTTGTCAAAAGCGCCAATACTTTTTAACGTTGCGCGCCCATTTCAAGTTTAGGTCTATTAACACAATATCAAGCTGCAATTTTTGGTAAAAAAAGCGCTTCTTCACCATTTTTCGCCTCTGCTAAAACCTAGATATATGCCAAACTGTCCAAAATATGATAAAGTCCTTTTCGCACCACTATGTGATTAGCGACCACAATAAGGTGCGGATGCTTTTATTTTGG
>Ga0256834_1001078_pt1 | contig 18997 bp, 16 predicted proteins | sample 4281140metaG_FD_190536 | JGI IMG/M metagenome (GOLD analysis project Ga0256834, IMG submission 190536) | Hydrothermal vent microbial communities from East Pacific Rise, Pacific Ocean - 4281-140 | ecosystem: Environmental > Aquatic > Marine > Hydrothermal vents | place: Pacific Ocean: East...
AAATCGAGTTTAAAGCACTAAATACAGTGCTTTAGAAGAAAAATTGAGAATTTTATGAGAAATCAAATTTTTAAAAACGTATTTACAGTTACTTTCAAGAAAAGTAGGTAGTTATGCAAAGGTCTCAAGAATTATATTATGTTAAAATACAAAACAATTTAACATAATATATATTATACGCATATATATGTTATTTAAAAAGCAGAGTCTTTAGCTCTGCTTTTAATTATGACTGTGCGTGGTATTTACTTCAATATTTCAAGTATCTCTTCAAGCTCCATACGAGTTTGCTGGATGACTTGATAAGACTTACTGGCATCTTTATCAGTTGTATTTCCCTCTAATTTAATACGCGCACCACTAATTGTATATCCATGCTCATAAAGTAAGCTTCTTATTTGACGAATCATAATGACATCGTGACGTTGATAGTATCTTCTATTACCACGTCTTTTCACAGGTTTAAGATTAGGAAATTCATTTTCCCAATATCTTAAAACATGTGGTTTTACATCACATAAAGAACTAACTTCACCAATGGTAAAATAGCGCTTTGCAGGTATTGGTGGAAGGGAATTATTGTGACCTTGATCCAGCATAAGTTTCTATAGTATCTCTAATTTTTTGTCCGGGTTTAAATGCAACAATTCTTCTAGGAGGAATTGCAATCTCTTCAAGCGTTTTAGGGTTTCTGCCAGGTCGACCTTTTTTATCACGTAATTCAAAATTTCCAAAACCTGATAATTTAACATCTCTTCCTTCAACTAGCAGATCTTTTATAGAATTAAAAAAAGCATCTACGAATTCATTTGCCTCGCATTTATTTAAACCAACATCCATGTAGAGAGCTTCAGCTAAATCTGTTTTTGTTACTGACATTTATTGACCTCTAATTTCCACACCTAAATTTACTTTAAGAGAAGATACCACTTTTGCCATCAGTTTGTCTACTACTTTATCTTCAAAAGTTGAATTAGTTTGCTGTAGGACAATTCCAATAGCCAAAGAACGTTTGCCTACTCCAATTGAGTCACCTTTATATTCGTCAAAAACAAAAATATTTTTCAGTAAATCACTCGCTTCTTGTACTGCAATATTTTTGATTTGTTGGTATGAAACTTTATCATCAACAATCATCGCAAGGTCACGGCGAACAGATGGAAATTTAGATACATCAGTAAAGGCAGGAAGCTTGGTGTGCTGAATACTATTTATAAACAATTCAAAAGCATACACTGGCTTCTTAATGCCAATTTTACGGCAAGTAACTGGATGTACTTGACCAATCCAACCGATTGTTTTTCCATCTAAAATGACTTCGGCTTGTTGTCCTGGATGTAAATAATCCAATGAAGACTTAACGAAAGAATAACTTGTTTTAGTACCTGCTAAAAGGTTCTCTAAATCCCCTTTAATATCAAAGAAATCAACATTGTCTTTTTCTAAAGACCAGTGCTCTAGATGGCGTTTCCCAGTGCAAATACCGATGAGTTTTTCATCTTCAACAACACGTTCATCTTTGTGGAAAACATTGCCAGACTCAAATAACTTTACACTTTCATTTTGACGTCTTAAGTTATATTTAACTGTCTCTAACATTCCCGGCAATAGACTTGTACGCATTATTGCGAATTCTTCGGTTAATGGGTTTTTTAATGCTATTGAACCTTGTGACACATTTAATGTTTCTAATTGTTTTTGTGAAACAAAACTATAATTAATTGCTTCAGAATATCCTAAAGTTGTTAATTGGTTTTTTATGTAATTTGTTGTAATTATTGCTTCAGGTAACTGCATGATTACACTGTCGCCAAATAAGTTTTGCGATGGCATTTTATCATAACCAATTAAACGAACTACTTCTTCAATTAAATCCTCTTCAATATCCATATCAAAACGACTCGTTGGTGCAATCACTTTCCAGTTATCATCGCCCTCTTCTACTTGCATATGAAGACCTTCAAGTATTGATGTAACTTGTTGTTTATCAACAGCAAATCCTAATACACGTTTAAGTTTGTCTTCTGTCAATGTAATAACTTGTGCTTGTGGAATACATTCTTCGGATTTTGCCTCTGTGATTGGGCCGACTTCTCCACCACAAACATCTAAAATGAGTTGCGTTGCTCGTTGCATGGCTTGCTCTTGCAAATACGCATCAACCCCACGTTCAAAACGCAATGCTGATTCAGTGAAAATTCCTAAGTCACGAGATTTACCCATTATCGTTGCAGGGTTAAAATAGGCAGATTCTAAAACTATGTTTTTAGTGCCTTCATTACAACCACTGTCTAAACCACCCATAACACCAGCAATGGCTAAATAGTTTTGCTCATCTGCTATCATTAAATAGTTTTCATCGAGTTTTGCTTCTTTTCCATCAAGTAATGTAAATGTATCGCCATTGTTTGCCATTTTAACTTCGATAGCACCATTAATTGAGGCTTTATCAAAACCATGCATCGGTTGGCCAAGCTCGAGCATGACATAATTGGTAACATCAACAACAGGGTGAATTGAACGAATGCCACTACGGCGAAGTTTTTCTTGCATCCAAATTGGTGTTTGTTTTGAATTGTCTATATTATTGATAACCCTACACAAGTAACGAGGAGACTGTTCTTTTGCACTTAATATGACCTCTATACAGTCATCAGTTGTTGTTTCAACAGTATCAGTTGCTGGCATTGTAGCTGACATTTTATTTAAGCAGGCTACATCAATAGCTATGCCTTTAGCACAAAAACAATCTGCACGATTAGGCGTTAAATCTATATCAATAATCGTATCATTAAGTTCAAGATAATCACGAATATCAGCTCCAACTGGTGCATCGTTCGGTAATTCTAAAATACCAGAATGATCGTCACTGAGTCCTAGTTCAACATTTGAGCACAGCATTCCATTGGAGTCAGCACCTCTTAATTTCGATTTTTTAATCTTAAAATCGCCTGGTAATACCGCTCCAATCATCGCTAAAGCAGTTATAAGGCCTTTACGTGCATTAGGTGCTCCACAAACAATCTGTAGGTTTTCACCTGTACCAGCATCCACCTGGCAGATATTTAATTTATCTGCATCAGAGTGTTTTTCAATTGAAACAATCTGTGCAACAACAACATTGGTAAAATTCCCCGCTGCTGGCAAAGTATCATCAACTTCAAGTCCTAGCATTGTTAACTGCTCAACCAACTCATCAGAAGTTAAGTTCGGATTAACCCATTCTCTTAACCAATTTTCACTAATTTTCATCTGCCTGAACTCCTATTTGAATTGCTTAAGAAAAGCTAAATCGTTTTCAAAAAATTGACGTAAATCTTTAACACCATAACGCAACATGGCAAAGCGTTCAACGCCTAAACCAAAAGCAAAACCAGTGTACTTTTCTGGGTCAATGCCCCCTGCTCTCAATACATTAGGGTGAACCATGCCACAACCCAAGACTTCTAACCAACCTGTTGTGCCATCGTCTTTTTGCCATTCGACATCCACTTCTGCTGATGGCTCAGTGAATGGAAAATAAGAAGGGCGAAGGCGAATCTTTAAATCTTTTTCAAAAAAAGCGTTAACAAATTGATTTAAAACACCTTTTAAGCTGGCGAATGTAATAGTTTCTCCAACAACTAACCCCTCAACTTGATGAAACATTGGTGTATGAGTTTGATCTGAATCACTGCGGTAAACACGGCCAGGTGCGATAATTTTTATCGGCGGTTTCATGTGTTTCATCGCTCGAATTTGCACAGGTGATGTGTGCGTGCGTAATAAATGTCCGTCATCAAACCAAAATGTATCGTGCATAGTTCGTGCAGGATGATGTGTTGGGAAATTTAAGGCTTCAAAATTATGGTAATCATCTTCTATTTCTGGGCCTGTCTTCACTTCAAAACCCAATCCAGAAAATAACTCAACTATGCGATTCATTGTGCGAGTCACTGGATGTAAGTTTGCAATAGGTAAGCTACGACCAGGCAATGTCACATCAATAGATTCAGCATTAAGCTTTTTATCCATTTCCAATTTCTGCAAGATTTCACGTCGTGCTTGAATTTGTTGTTGTAGTTGTCCTTTGGCTTTATTGATTTCAACGCCTGCTTCACGACGTTGATCTCCAGGTAATGTCCCTAACAATTTGAGCTGAGCTGTAATTGTTCCTTTTTTACCTAGATAAGTGACACGAATATCTTCAAGAACTCGAATGTCTGTTGCCTCTTGTATTTCTTTTTTTCCTTGAGCAACTATTTGATTAAGATTTTCCACATTTCACCTTTTATGAGGTTTTTAAGTATTTAATTTACATAAAAAAAGAGGAAATAACTACCCAGTATTAACTGGAAAGCTAATTCCTCTTTATAGATTTTAATCTTTAAATCCTATTGTTAACAATAGGAAAAAACGATTTATTTCAATGCTTTAGCAGCAAGTTCAGCAACAGCTGTAAAACCAGCTTTGTCATGAACTGCCATATCAGCTAAAACTTTACGATCTAAAGAGATATTAGCTTTCTTTAAACCGTTGATAAATCGAGAATACGACAAACCGTTGTTTCTTGCAGCAGCATTTATACGTGTAATCCATAATGCACGGAATTGACGTTTTCTTTGCTTTCTATCGCGGTAAGCATATTGACCTGCTTTGATAACTGCTTGTTTAGCAACACGGTAAACTTTACGACGTGCGTTGTAATAACCTTTTGCTAATTTTAATATTTTCTTATGACGTTTTCTTGCTGTTACGCCTCTTTTAACTCTTGCCATTTTCTATAACTCCTTATGCGTACGGTAACATTGATTTAACTTGCTTGATATCAGACTCAGCGACCATGTCTGTACCACGTAAGTTACGTTTACGTTTCGTTGTCATTTTCGTTAAGATATGACTCTTATTTGCGTATCCACGCTTAAAACCATTAGCGGTTTTTTTAAAACGCTTAGCAGCGCCTTTTTTAGTTTTCATTTTTGGCATTATTATGCTCCTTTTAAATGTTATAAAACTACAATAAGTAATGGTTTGACCATTTTAGCTTCACTAACTTATTGCTGTTAATGATTAATATGAAATCTAATCTATGCTTTTAATCCTTATGGTAGGTGTTTTTACCTATTTGCAAAGTGTTTATTTACTGTTTACTTGTTGCCTTAGGCGCCAATAACATTATCATAAATCGTCCTTCCATTTTTGCAGGTCGTTGTTCCACTACAACCTCGTCCTCTAAATCGTACTCTAAGCGATCTAACATGTTTGCACCAATATCTCGGTGAGCAAGTTCTCTGCCTCTAAACATGATGGTCACTTTTACTTTATTACCTTGGCCGATAAACTTTCTTAAATTTTTCAATTTAACTTGGTAATCCGCTTCTTCCGTATTTGGTCTAAACTTAACTTCCTTAAGCTGAACTTTCTTTTGCTTTTTCTTCGAAGCTTGTTTCTTTTTGGAATTTTCAAATCTGAATTTTCCGTAGTCCATTATTTTGCAAACAGGTGGTTCTGCTTTTGGTGATATTTCAACCAAATCTAATTTCTGAGCCTTGGCTCTATCTAGTGCAGCATCTGTTGCCAAAATACCTACTTGTTTACCATCACTGTCAATTAAGCGTACTTTCATGCAGCTAATTGCTTCATTTATTCTGGTTTGGTGTTTCTTTGCGATTTTTCTAAATCCTCATTTTTTAATAGTGTTTATTATACTTTATCAGATTCTAATAATTTAAAGTGTTCTACAAGTTCAGAAATAGTCATATTTCCTGCATCATCGCCATTGAGTTTTCTCACAGTAACAGTACCGTTATCCATCTCTTTATTGCCAACAACTAACATGTAAGCACACTTCTCTAAAGTATGTTCGCGAATTTTATAGCCAATCTTCTCATTTCTCAAGTCTAATTTGACTCTAAATCCATTGTTTTTCAATTCTTTGGCTAATTTTGCCGCATATTCGCTTTGAGCGTCAGTAATATTCATAATTACTGCTTGAATTGGTGAAAGCCAAAAAGGCAAGTTGCCGGCATGGTGTTCAATTAAAATTCCTAAGAACCGTTCAAACGAACCCAGTATTGCGCGGTGTAACATTACAGGGGCATGCTTGTTTCCATCCTCACCAATAAAGCTGGCATCTAGGCGATTTGGCATGGAAAAATCTACTTGAATTGTTCCACACTGCCACACACGCCCCAAACAATCTTTTAATGAAAACTCTATTTTTGGTCCATAAAAAGCACCTTCACCAGGAAGTTCTTCCCAATCAAGCTTTTTATTATCAAGAGCAGTTGCCAATGCTTGTTCTGACTTGTCCCATATTTCATCACTACCCACACGGTTTTCTGGGCGTGTAGATAATCTATAAATAATGTCAGTAAATCCAAAATCTTGGTAAATTTCATGCAAGAAATCAATAAATTCAGAAACCTCATCTTGAATTTGTTCTTCTGTACAGAAAATATGTGCATCATCTTGTACGAAACCACGCACTCGCATTAAACCATGTAAGGCACCTGATGGTTCATTACGATGACACGATCCAAACTCGGCAAGACGTAAAGGCAAATCACGATAGGACTTAAGACCTTGATTATACACCTGAACATGGCAAGGGCAGTTCATCGGTTTTATGGCAAATTTACGTCCTTCTGATTCTACAGAAAACATATCATCGCCAAATTTGTCAGCATGGCCCGAGCGCTCCCACAAGCTATAATCAACGACTTGGGGTGTATTTATTTCTTTATAATCACGAAGGTTTAGCTTTTTACGCATGTGTTGCTGTACTGCTTGATAAATTGACCAACCATTTGGATGCCAAAATACCATACCAGGTGCTTCTTCTTGGAAATGAAATAAATCCATACGCTTGCCCAATTTTCGGTGGTCACGCTTTTCAGCTTCTTCCAACATATGTAAATAATTTTTTAAGTCCTTTTTATCACCCCAAGCCGTTCCATATATGCGCTGTAGCATTTCATTGTCACTGTTTCCACGCCAATAGGCGCCAGCAACATGCATCAGTTTAAATACTTTCAACTTGGAAGTGTTAGGTACATGAGGGCCTCGACAGAGATCAACAAACTCGCCTTGTTTATAAAGACTTAAGGTTTGATCTTCAGGAATATCACGAATAATTTCCGCCTTATACTTCTCACCCATGTTTTCAAATAATGCGATAGCTTCATCACGGCTCATTGTATGGCGTTCAACAATGAGTTTTTGTTTAACAATCTTTTTCATCTCAGAAGTAATTTCTGCTAACTCTTTATCAGTAAAGTGATGCTCACTGGAAAAGTCATAGAAAAAGCCATTTTCAATAACAGGTCCAATTGTCACCTGTACTTTTGGATAAAGACGCTTAACTGCTTGCGCCATTAAATGTGCAGTCGAATGGCGAATTATTTCTAAGCCCTCTTCATCCCTGCCTGTCACAATTGCCAGTTCTACATCAGCGGAAATTTCGGTTGATAAATCCACCAACTCTCCATTAATTTTGGCAGCAAGTGCTGCATTGGCAAGTCCAGGGCCGATATCCATTGCGACATCAAAGGCACTGATAGCTTTATCAAAGCTGCGTGTGGATCCATCTGTTAAAGTAATAATTGGCATAATTTTATCTAATATATTTAAAGCAAAAAAAAAGCACGTAAAGTGCTCAAGCTATTTACGTGTAAGACCTAAATTTAAATTGTTGTCGTCGTTTTCATAAGCCGATTATACCACCATGCTGTCATGATAAAACAATAAAAAGCATAAATTTAAAACAATTCAAGTAGATTAAAGGTTTTATTCTGGAAATGGGGCTCTAATATGTTTATTGAGGTTATTCAAAACCATTATGAAACATTGTTTCTATCTCAAATATATAGGCTAACCTAGAACTATTACCGTGATCATTATTACCATATTCTCCAATTAAAACTCTATTTTTAAACAAGCTTACAGAATATCCAAACAACAGCTGCATATCCATAACATTAGGTTTAAGCGAAAATGTTTTTGACCAGTTAGTACCATCAAATTCTAAAACATAGACAATACCAGTTGTGTCCATATCTCCAATAAGGTGACTTTAGTTTTTTTGTTTCCTATGTATATTAAGCAATGGTACTCTAAAATGTATTTCTATATCGCCAATTGGATATACTTAAAAGAGCATAAGTCATTATTTATATGACAGTAATCATGAAATATTTTACTAAATTAGTTAAAATCTAAACATGAAAGCTTTTCTCAACAATAAACCCTTTGAAATTATTCATGGCGAAAGTATTTTAGACTTTTCTCGCCGTAATGATATTGCAATACCGACCCTATGCGATGCGCCACAACTTGAGGCATTTGGTTCCTGCCGTGTATGCAGTGTGGAAGTTACTCTTGAGAAAGGTGGTCAAACCAAAGTGATGGCATCGTGCCATACGCCTATCAGCGAAGGCATGCATATCTATACAGATAGTGCCAACATCCATAAATTGCGTAAAAACATCATCGAATTAGTGCTTACCGACCATCCATTAGAATGTTTGACCTGTGAGGTAAATAATAACTGTGAATTACAATCCGTTGCCGCAGGCGTTGGTATTACCGATGTGCGTTATCCCAAAGGCGATGACCATCGCCATTATGAAAAAGATTTAAGTCACCCTTATATGACCTCCGAGTTATCCAAATGCATTAATTGTTACCGTTGCGTGCGTGCCTGTGATGAGGTGCAAGGGCAATTTGTCTTGAATATGTCAGGTCGTGGTTTTGATAGTCATATTATTATGGGAGATGAACAAAGCTTTATGGAGTCCGATTGTGTCAGTTGTGGTGCTTGTGCCCAAGCCTGCCCTACTTCGGCTATTTCTGATGTATTTCAGTCTAAATCCATGCGCTTTAGTGAGAAAACTCAAACCATTTGTACTTATTGTGGTGTCGGCTGTAATCTTGAAGTCGCCACGCGAAGTGGCGAAATATTGAGTATTCAGGCAAGCAAAGATGCCGAAGTGAATCAGGGGCATACGTGTTTAAAAGGCCGTTATGCCTTTGGATTTTATAAACATAAAGACCGATTACAAACGCCATTAATACGAAGAAATGGCGAGTTGGTCGAATCCTCATGGAATGAGGCTTATGAATTTATCGCTAATAAACTCAACTATCATAAAGAGCGAAATACTCCACACTCAATTGCTGGCATAACATCTGCCCGTTGTACCAATGAAGAAAATTATTTGATGCAAAAATTTATTCGCAGTGTTGTTGGTACCAATAATATCGACTGTTGTGCTCGCGTTTGTCATTCTCCAACTGCACTTGGTATGCAAAATACCTTTGGTACAGGAGCGGCAACCAATTCAATTGAAGATATTAACCACACAGAGTGCATTTTAGTTATTGGTGCAAACCCAACTGAGTCTCATCCTGTTACTGGTGCAAAAATAAAGCAGTTTGCTATGAAATCAGGCATAACCATTGTTATCGACCCTCGCCAGACAGAGTTAGCAAAATATGCAACCTACCATTTAGCACCACGTCCTGGCACTAATGTCGCCTTATTAAACATGATGATGTATTTTATTATCACAAATAATAAAATTGACGAAACTTTTATCAATAATCGTAGCGAAGGTTTTGATGATTTTAAACAAGCAATTGAAAAACTCGATATTGACAAACTAGCTCAAATAACTACAGTTGATAAAAACTTAGTTGAACAAGCAGCTATTGCTTATGCTACTGCCAATTCTGCCATGAGCTTTCATGGTTTAGGCGTGACAGAACATTCTCAAGGCACAATAACAGTGGAACTAATCGCTGAACTTGCCATGATTACAGGCAATATTGGACGCAAAGGCGTAGGAGTCAATCCTTTACGCGGTCAAAATAATGTTCAAGGTGCTGCAGATATGGGAGCACAACCGCATCAAGGTGCAGGATATTTGGATGTGAGCAATCCCGATATTCAACAACTCTATAGTGATTTTTACCAATCGCCCTCACCGACCGATACGGGTTTAAAAATTCCTGAAATGTTCGATGCTGCATTAGATGGAAATCTCAAAACTCTATGGATAATGGGCGAAGATGTTGTTCAAACCGACCCAAATACACAAAAAGTCATTAAAGCATTAAAGAAATTAGACATGCTAGTTGTACAAGAACTCTTTATGACCGAAACAGCCAAGATGGCAGATGTGGTTTTGCCTGCCTCATCATTTTTAGAGAAAAATGGCACATTTACCAATGGCGAACGACGCATTCAAAAAGTCAACCAAGTAGTTGAGCCTCTTATAGGTACAAAAGCAGATGGACAAATTGTTTTAGACATCATGAATAAAATGAATTCAGACAAATACCCAAGTGACTATCATCCTGGCTGGGTACTGGATGAAATCGCTCGAATCGTACCATTTTTTGCTGGTGTTTCATGGCAAAAACTCGGCACAAATGGCATGCAATGGCCTGTGGCAAAAGATGGCAAAGAAACTCAGATATTACACACGCAAGAATTCAAACGCGGATTGGGGAAATTTGAATACAAACCATTTGTTGAAACCAATGAATTGATTCAACACAGTGAAAAATTCCCTTATATTTTGACTACGAACCGCAAGTTAGAACATTATAACTGTGGAGCCATGACCCGTCGTACTGGTAATTTAGAGTTATTAACTGAGGATTTTCTATTAATAAACCCCCAAGATGCAAAAGATAATTTCATCCAAGATAAAAGCATGGTTTGTGTCACTTCTCCACGTGGCAAAGTTGATATCAGAGCCAAAATAACCAACGAGGTCAAAAAAGGTGTATTGAGTACAACTTTCCACTTTCCAGAAATCATGGTTAACAACCTCACATCTGATGAATACGATAAAGATGCTAAATGCCCTGAATATAAAGTCGTTGCGGTTAAAATCAGAAAATCAAAAGGCAAGCATGCAATGGTTAAACGCTAGTGTCTCAGTTTAACAATCCACTTAAAAAAAGTTTTTGGAAGAATCTTCTAGATAAGAAAATTGGTCGGACAATTGATATGTTCGCTTATATTAAGCAAAGTCTTATGGCAATTATTACCATGCTTTGTTTCTTCTTTGCTTGGAACTACTTTATTCCCATCCAAAACCAAGTCATCTTTTCAGCGATTGCTTCGAGTACATTTTTAACCTTTATTTCTACAAGTATTTACGACTCATTAAGTCGAAAAATTATTGGAGGGCAAACAGTTGGCATTTTGGTTGGATTAAGCCTTTGGTATATCATGCATCACTTGTATGACCTTTTTCCCAGCTACCATAATGAAATCTTCATGCTGTTTTTATCTCTCTCGGCAGGAGTAGCTTTCTTTTTCATGGCTATCTTTAATTTTGAGCATCCACCAGTCGCTGGGACTGCTATGGCTTTTGTTTTTAAACCAATCACCCCAATATTTGCAGACATACTATTTATTATAGTGTGCTCATGCCTACTTGCCCTCATTCATCATTTCATCAAGAAAAATAAACTCATTGAAGATTTGGAAGGTCGCGACTTGCGCACCAAAGTTCTCAGCCGAGTTCCTCACATTTCTTTCTACAAAAGAAGAAAAAAACTGTAATCAACTCTATTATCTATTTAAAATAAGTAGATGAATTATCAACAAATAATAAACGAAATCTATGGGCATGTTTCAAAAGAAAACAATTCTGGCACTCTAGCCAATTATATTCCTGAACTATCAAACATAGATGCTGAGAAATTTGGCATTTATCTCGCTACAACTGATAGTAGAGAGTTCCAGATTGGAAATTCTTTAGAACAGTTTTCAATACAAAGTGTTGTGAAGATTTTTTCATTGATTATGGCTTATCGGCTTATTGGTAATGAAATTTGGGATAGAGTCGGAGTAGAACCCTCAGGAACTTCTTTTAACTCATTGATTCAATTAGAATCTGACAAAGGTATACCACGCAACCCTTTCATCAACAGTGGTGCATTAGTCATTTGCGATATACTTATTTCTAATTTAACAAATCCTAAGCAAGCGTTTTTAAAATTCATTAATACTATTTCAAATGATACTGGTATCATTTTTTCTGAAAAAATAGTCCTTTCAGAAAAATCTGTCGGATATCGTAATATAGCTTTGTGCAATTACATAAAATCTTATGGCAATATTGAAAACAATCCAGATGAAGTTTTAGACTTGTACTTCAATATCTGTTCGATAGAAATGAGTTGTAAAGAATTATCCAAAGCGTGCTTGTTTTTAGCTAACAATGGCAAAACACTTTCGACTCAAGAAAAAATACTAAATTCGAGTCAAACCAAAAGAATAAATGCAATAATGCAAACCTGTGGGTTTTATGATGAGTCAGGTGAGTTTTCTTTTAAAGTTGGGCTACCAGGAAAAAGTGGTGTTGGGGGTGGCATAATCGCAATCCATCCTAACAAATACAGTATTGCCGTTTGGAGCCCAAAATTGAATGCCAAAGGGAACTCATACCGTGGTATGAAATTCCTTGAGCTACTGACCACACGTATGCAGTCATCTATATTTTAAAGCCCTTATTGCAAAGCTCTCTTAAAGTTTAAACTTAGCCGTTTAAATATTAAGGTAAATACCAACTGCCAGTCCAATTAAAACCAGTCCCATAACGATCGGAACAATAATATTGCTTCCTTTTAATGTTCCTTTATTGATTTTTGATTGAACTTTATTATTACTCTTTGGTGTTTTAAAAATCAAATCAACTGAACCTAAACCAATCTTGTCACCATCTCCCAAATAAGCTGAAAGTTTCTTTTGACCATTAATAACAATACCATTAGTTGAAACTAAATTAACGATCTTCCAACGCCCTCTTTGGTGAATGATTTGAGCATGACGATTGGATACACTTGAGTGTTCAATAACTATATCACAATTTGAGTCTCTGCCTATTTCCCACCCAGATGCCTCTTCATTATTGGGTATAGGTAATTCAAATATCTGTTCTGCGGTGTTTTTTGCAAAACAATGTAAACTTGTTACATCTGAGTCAGCTGGGGTAACAACTCTCTTTACTCCTGATTTAATCGCTTCAATTTCTTTGGGGTCCATCATACGTGTTCCATCCATAGATCCTGTTTCTTCAACCCAGCTTGTTGGTATTTCTTCTTTTGCTTTATTGATGACTTCCTTTACTTCAGGTTCATTTTTTGTTTCTTTTTCATCAGATGGCTTTACATCACCTAAACTTTCTTTTTTAGTCTTATCAATTATAACATCAGGGGTTGCTTCCACCGTTTCAACTATTCTTGTTTTATCATCTTCTTCTGTTTTTTCAGGTATATTAGCACTAATAAAAATTTTCAATTCATGACTCTCAACTTTAACACTGTCATTATTTTTTAGTTTTGTCGTTTCCTGTATTTTTTTGCCGTTAACAAAGGTTCCATTACTAGAGTCCAGGTCAGTGATTACCAGTTCATCATCAACAATATTAAATTTAGCATGTGTACGTGAGATTTTTTTGTCATCTATTTTTATATCGCACACATCACTACGCCCAATCGTTAGCTCTTTAATTACTATATATTTGAGTCCACCATCTACTTGAACCGAGTGAGTTAACTCTAGGCTAAACCCGCCAATTATTGTTTTATCATCATCTTGAACTTGCATTATTTTCTCTTTACGTTAATGTGTTTTTAGTTTTGTTCTTCATTTTAAAATCCCAATAGTCAAATTATACAATGCTATTATCCTTTTATGAATACTGTAAGTGTTAAATTTTTATAACTACAGCATAAATGTTATCAATATCAACACTAATAGTGGGGCAATTAAAAAGAAAGCCAGCTCAATTAAACTAGGCTTAACCACATTAATTGATTTTTTTTCTACTGTAAGCTTTTGAGGCACTATAGCTTTTATTTTTAATTTATCTATTTGAACAGTAGCCTCTTCTTCAACCAGTATCTGTTTTGAAATCTCAATAGCTTTTCCTGTTTCTGCATCAAACTTTCGAATAACCTTAGCATTAATTTTACTATTTTGGCTACTGTTAACATTACTTTGAATCGTTAATAAAGTAATATTATCTTTGCCATTGAGACTCACAGCAGATTTTACAGCTTCTTTCGTAAAGTTTTCTATGTTAGAGGAACTCTTTAAACATTGAATCATTATTTTTTCTTTAAATATTTCATAGAGTCCATCCGTAGCTAGTAACAATATTTGATCTTTTTCTAAACTACCTTTGTTTGTTGCAACATCAAGTATATCCTTATCTACACCTAGCGCTTGAGAAATAATATTTTTATCGGGATGAGTGCTCATGTCTTCAAATTGAATGTGTCCATTTTCAAGTAATAGTTCAACATAAGAATGGTCCCGTGTAATTTGTTTTAACTCTCCATCCCACAAGTAAACACGAGAATCTCCTACCCAGGCCACTTCATAAGCATTTCCATTAAATACAACAGCCACAACTGTTGATGCCATGCCTTCCTTTTGTGGGTTAACCTGTAACTCTGCTAATATCTTTTGATGTGCTTTTTGGATGGAATCAACCAATGAGATTCCTGCCCTAATTTGCTTTTGAACCTCTTGGCATGTAATTTGACTGGCAACTTCTCCCCTATCAAGTCCTCCAACACCATCTGCTACAATAAAAAGCCCCAGCTCTTCATCAATCAAGAAGCTGTCTTCATTATTTTCTCGTTGCCCAATATGGGACTCTGCGAAATAATTCATTATTTATACCTATGGCAGTTTATTTAAAAAAAGCTTTGCAAGTGTTTGAAATTGGGATGGATAAAATTTATCCTCTTTATCAATTGCATTAAACAGTTTATCTAACATTTTTTCGTATTTATTAAAGTCATTTAAATCCAGTGAGAGAGTCTCAACAGCATAAAACAATTGCTCAGCACTGGAATAATCTCTAAAAAATCCCTTACTAGCATCTAAAAGAAGCTTTTTCCTAAAATTTAACTTTTGTTTTCTGCTGTATTTCTTTTTCACGAAACCTGATGAAAGTTGCTGTAATTCCTTTTGTAATTTCTGTACCGAATCAAGTAAGACTTGTTTACTTTTAATACTGGAGCGATGTAATTCTTCTAATAAACCTTTGAGTTTGGATGCACTATTATTAGATAATGAATCCAGTGTAGAAATTAAAATAACAAGTGAGGAATCATCTAAACGAACAGTTCCTGCAGGAACATTAGCACTGTTTTTTTCAACTGGCCAACGTGATACTGCCATGGAACGATGGCATGAATGGCATTCATAGAAAGAAAGTTCGGGAAACAGTCCATGTTGCTTGAACTGTTTAGTTTTAAGCAAGGCTAATTGTTCATTGGCTTTATAAACAAGCCCAGTTAACCACATATTAACACTGAGAATCGAACCTTTGCGCTTCTCATAGTCTGCATCAACCTTATAATGCGCAGGTTGATTTTGGGTGAAGGATTCTAACTCAAAACTTAAGCGAGGATGGCCTGCCCCCATAATTCGATGAGTAGCAAATTTATTTGCGGTTCCTAAATGACATGATAAGCATAGTTTTGCTCTGTTTTTTGGCTTTTCAGAAGGATATAAACCCAGCTTTATGTTTTTTTGATGTGTAGCACCAGATTCTTTATGAACTGACAACCATTTTTCGGAACCTCCATGACATGCTTCACATCCAACACCGTCACTGATTTGAAATTTCTTGCCTCTTTTTTCTACAGGAACATTATCCGCATGACAATCCAAACAAATCTTTGCTGTGTGAGCACTTTTGAGCCCCAGTTTAGCCGCTATTTTCTTTGATGTAGGCTTTAGTAAAGTTTTATAAGCACCCGAATGGTCATCGTACTGCAACCATTCACGGTATTCGTTCATCATTACATTTTCTTTTCTATCTTCCACACTCTTACCGTGACAAACTCCACTTGAGCAGGTTGCTACACCCATGTGCTTTTCTGAGGCATATTGAGGCAACGTAGCAGCATTAGCTTTAAATACTAATACTAAGCTTATGATTAAAATAGAATTTATTTTCATTGTTTTTCTACAAACCATGGCTTTCTATCTTCATCTAAATACATACGACGCATCTCTTCTAAGTTTAATGGACGCGAACCTCGACGTCCAAAAACTGCCATTTGACCTCCAGTTTCATCCACTCCTCTGTCTCTTTCTAAACCACGAGATAAAGAATAGACTGGCGATTTTGTCGGGTAACTCGCTATAAACAAGGGGTTAGGTTCTGGGCTAAATCCATAAAACTTAGGTTGCAAGCTTGGAGAAGTTAACTGTACAATTTTTAATCCTCCTTCACCGTCAGCAATATAGGCAAATAATGACGCATTGGTTGTTGCCACTGTGACATCATGAGCATTAACAATTTTGCCATCAGCATTGTAATTTTGTACTAACTTCATTTTGGCTGGGTTTTTAATATCAACAATAGCAATGCCATCCTTACCATTGGCAACATAGGCATAAGTACGCCATTTGCATTCCAAGTAACTGCTCGCTCTATGTTATTATTGAGTGGATCAGCATCAGAAAAAGTATTGGTATCAAATAAAATCAAACCTTCTTGTGCATCTGTCACTAAAGCATAGTTATAGATTGGATGGAAAGGCTGCTCTTGATTAACCTCGCGCATCAATTTGCCTTTGTTTCTATCTGGATGAATTGGCTGATTCGTTGGCAATACAATACACGTTGCATTTGCACTCTTTATATGTGCATCGTGACCTAATGGACTAACAGGTGCTGTGATAATTCGTTGGGAAAACCCTTTATTGGCTATTGATGCAACATCATAGACTTGTACACCCTTCTTACCTTCTGCCACATACAGATACTCACCACGTAATTGCAAACAATTAACAGGCCCTGAGCTGTGAGCAAAGCCCTGTTCTAAAACTTGTTTCTTATCTTGATGATTTTTATAGAAATCAGGATAGGCATAACGCTGCAAATAACTGCCAATCACAGCTTGTGGTTCTTGCCATTCGGTTACTTCTACGCCGGTGACATGACCTTCTCCACCGAGCCACGCATAATAACCAATAAAATCAACAAATTTAGTTCCGTACATCAACAACTGAGCCATAATAGCGTTGTTATCGTTTTCTACAGATAAGTGGCAATCATCACAGGTCTTGGTTTCTGTTTTACGGGTTGTGTGTGGGAAATGAGGGTTAAAGGCTTGTGAGCTATAACCACTGGCAGCAACAGGTGGTTGTTGCATGTAAATTTTTTCACGGTTGGCATTGGTTGATGACAAGACTAAAGCTGATGTTGAACGAACTGGCGCAAACTTTCCACCTTTAGCTGTTTCACGTTTGCCAATTAAAAACATTTGATCTCGTGCCACTTGTGGATTGTAAGTAGCAAAGTTACGTGTTGATTCACCTTCATAATGATGCCGTTCCGTTTTGGCATTCGCTTCAATCGGCAAATGACAACCACCACAACTGGTTGTCCACGAAGTATGACAGGCATAACACTCCATATTATCATAAGAATGCGCCCAATCTTCTTTAGCTACTTTGTCATTACCCCACTCTTGAGTCTTTGTGTCCCGACTCATAGTTTTCGCTTTTGCTGCCTTGGCATTATAGTGTGAACTCTTAGGGTCAACCGCATCTTTGATTAAACTCATCTTCCATTCTAAGTCAGGATCCATGACTGACCGTTGAATCAATTCATCACCTATCCACTCAAAACGCTTTTTACCATCTGGGTTACGAATCGCTGATAAGTCCATGCCGCCATCTAAAGCAGCGGGGCCTGATGTGTGTAAATTAGGATAAGCATCAGGTGTTCCATGGCAATCAATACACGAAATCTCAACAGCTGCAGCAACTTCCCCATACAAGTGCCCATTTCCGTGAGAATCTTGCCCATAATGGCAATCCACACAATGCATGCCGACATCTAAGTGTACCGAAGACATGTGTACGGCTTTTTTAAACTTATCTGGGTCTTTATCACTGACTTCTTTGCCTTCTTTATCTAATAAGGTGCCATCTCTGTCACGTTTAAAAATTGCACGAAAATTCCAACCATGTCCATGGTAATCAGCAAACTGTGTGTCATTTAATTGTGGATTCAGTTCTGAAACACCCAAAACAAAGTCCATATCTTTCCACTTTCCACGAGGTGAGGCTCCTTCTGGATTTCTATCTAAAGTCTCACGTTTTTCTTCTTCAGTTGGGTAAAATTGCTTTTCTGGCCACATAAAGGGTGCATCAGACTCATAATCCCACATGGTGTAACCCAAATAGGTATTCATAAACATATTAGGCTGATGCATATGACAACTCATGCATTGGCTGGTTGGTATAGCACGGGTAAATTTATGTTCTAATGGATGGCCCGATTCTTCTTTGCTAATGGTTTCATCTTTGGTTTGTGTTTTGCCGGTGTGTCCATATTTTGCGTACTTACCTGAATGACGCGGATCTCTATCATTGGCATAAACCACATGGCAGCTGGCACAACCTGAAGATCGGTAATCTCCGGGTTGATCATTTGTCCTTAAAAACCATGTGTGTGGATCATTCAATCGTGTTTTGGTAATGTTCAATACAGGAATAGCCACTCGACCACCTGTTCCAGGACCTCGATTAGATTGTTTTAAATCTGGTTTTCCAGGTTTTTCAATACGCTGTAATTGTCCCAATGCATTAGGCAATCCCACTTCAGGGAATAAATTACTTATGTTACGTCCACCGCCTTCAAAAACACGAAAGACATCGGCAGGTTTAACAGTTTCCCATGCTGGTAATGGATTTAGTGCAGGTAGTATACCCCGATCCATCATGTCTTGAGTCGGTGTTATTGGCGCAACTAATTTTGCGCCTTCTCCTTCACGAGTATAAGCCTCACCTAATATATACTGTTTATAAGGCAAAATACCATTGTTATAAGCAGCTCCACCCCATAACATTGCTGATGTTGCCATTAGTGAAGATTCAGCTGCTTGAATAGTAGCTAAGTGGCAAGCGCCACAAGCCTCACGGGCAATGCGATAATCCGATGGATTAACAAATCGGATAA
>Ga0256834_1001079_pt1 | contig 18990 bp, 15 predicted proteins | sample 4281140metaG_FD_190536 | JGI IMG/M metagenome (GOLD analysis project Ga0256834, IMG submission 190536) | Hydrothermal vent microbial communities from East Pacific Rise, Pacific Ocean - 4281-140 | ecosystem: Environmental > Aquatic > Marine > Hydrothermal vents | place: Pacific Ocean: East...
TGCTTCAAGCTCTTCCCTTATTACCATTTGGGCTGTTCGGTCTTGTACCGTGGGGATGCCCAGCTTTCGCTTTCTCCCATCTGTTTTGGGTATTTCAACTTCACGCACAGGTTTTGGAAAATAACTGCCGCTAGCCAACCTATTCCATATCGGATATAAATACTTCCTGGGTTGAGCAGACACCTGCTCGATAGACATCCTGTCCACCCCAGAGGCTCCGCCATTTCGCCTTACTTTTATAAAGCTGTTCCATACCTGTCGCCTCTCTATCGGTTGCGACTTTTGTTTCTCCTCGAAAATCATCCTAAATTCTCATCTAGTTGTAATACAATTTAAAACTGTTAAGTCAGTCCCTTCGCTCCTCTCTGGTTTCCCAAAGTATCTACACTACTACGAACTAATCCGCCACTAATCAATAGTATTGCTACTTTCTGCATTGCCCTTCGGGGTTATCGCATTTTTGCACTACTAATTAGGGCTTGCTGAAAAAGTCCCAGATACGTTAGATACGAGCAGGCAAAGCGAAGATGTATTGTAATACTTCGAGCTGAAGCCTGTGAAGTAGATGACGTGCCTGGGCTAACATAATTTTACTAAATTTTAATTTAATGAAATTAACAGGTGCAAGGGTTTTAGCCAATTTTGATTAAAACCCTTGCACTTTATTAACAGTTAACTACTGTAATTCTCTGATAAACTTTTATTTATGTGTTTTTCAGCAAGCCCTAATTAGCTTCTCCTGTTCCGTAATTGAGCCGTAAGTAAAGCTCCTGCCCTCTCTATGCCGATTGCCACTTGACCAATACATCAGGTTACGCTCGTCAAGTTTCGTCTCGCAAGACCGCATATCCCTCGATTTTGACAATACTAAAGTTGTTTACAGCCTGCCCCGCACTTGATGCGGGGACACCTCTACAAGGGTTCATTCTCATCTCATTCAGCTTCTTTACTCCTACCATAACTTAACTCCGTGGGCTTCGCAGCTAACGGGCAAATCTTTGACCTTATCGCTCAACACCAACCCGTGAAGGGTAAGCACCATAAGGCGGTTTGACTGATGTGCCTGAACACCCCAGCCGAGAGACCATACCAACGTTTTGGAATCCTCTCATCTCAATTACAGTTTTGTTGCTCCTTATTTTATTACTAAATTGTATCCCGAAGCAACGCAGGACACACAACAATCTACAACACTCACTTTCTTCCTTTTCATTCTAAGGCCATAGCCGAAGAATCTTCTAATCCTTGACTTTATTAACTGCAATTCGTACTTTGTACCTTTATGCCATACTCCTTCCATGTTTATATCATCACAAACTCAACTAAATCAGTTCTTTATACAGGGTTTACCAATAACCTCTCTCAACGATTAACTGAGCACTATATAAACAAAGGCACATCCAAAAGTTTTACTGGAAAGTATCATTGTTACTACCTTTTATACTTCGAACATCATAAATATGTTAATAACGCACTGGCTAGGGAAAAGGAAATAAAAGAGTGGGTTCGAGCTAAAAAATTAGCTCTGATAAAATTTTTGAACCCTTCAATGAAATTTTTGAATACAGAAGTTATGGAGTGGCCTCCTGTCAATCTTTATCATAGGTAATAAATTATAGCCTTAGAAGATTCTTCCTTCGTCAGAATAGAAAAGGATACTAAGATGCGATGAACTAAGGAAGCTGGCAGAATTAAGCCATTATGCCTGCTAATAACAAAACAGCCTGCCTTTCGCTTTTCATTCTGAGGCCATAAGCCGAAGAATCTTCTACAACACAGCTCTACACTCTCATCAAACCTTAGAAGATTCTTCCCCGAAAAAACGGGGCAAGCTCTTCGTTAGAATAGAAAAAGAAACATTTGTAAACAAAAATTGCCTGGCTCCAAGCAGTCTGACTTGCTGGAACCAAGGCAATTTAATCGAATAAACCCAATACTCGATATTATTTTGAGAGTGATTATTAAGTTATTGGTTGTTAGGTGCAACAGGTAAACTATAATTCACACCTACTACATAACTGATATCAATTAACTCAATAACTAACATTAATCTACATTATCGTGTAAAAATCTATTATTTCCTAAAATATGATTATCATCATTTAAGTTAAAACGTGAAATATTACGTTCTGAAGAATGAGGCACATCGTCAAACTTTACTTTTCTGCGCTCAAAAGCAGGCACATCAAATTTGGTTTTATAATTCTCCTCTTTATTAGTAAAACTATTAGCAACCAGCTTATCTACTCGCTCACGCCTTTTATGGTCTAATATTTCTTTACGTGTTGAAGAAATATTGTAATCAGTATCCTGACTTGTATTTTGAACACGAACGGTCATTTCTTCCTCTTCTTCATTTCCAAGCAAATCACTTTCCTCTTGTTGCTCATTCCCGTTCATATCAAATCGAAAACCTTTAGAAAATTCATCTTCAGCAGTAGGTACAGCGGGAGGCTCGTTTAAAGAGCTGTCAACCTTTGTGGTAATCTCATCTTGATAACTATCAGGAGAAATTGAGCCCGCTTCGTTCGCTTTAAACATTGCAACCTGCTTTTCAGAGTCTAAATCATACACTTTTCTTTCCGAGCCAATATCTAACCCGTTTTCATTAGTCTCCTCAAAACCTGTTGCAATTACCGTAACTCTAATATTATTGCCCAAATCAGCATCAACTCCATGACCAAAAATCATTTCTGCTTCATCTCCTGCCATGTCCTGAATATACTCGGTAATTACGGTTAACTCGTCCATTTGAAGTTCTGCCTGCTCACCTGAAATAATTGAAAGCAATATTTTCTTGGCACCGTGTACATTCTTATTATTCAACAAAGGAGAAGTTAAGGCTCCTTCTGCTGCACGTAGTGCTCTGTCGTCACCTTCCATTGTTGCAGAACCCATAACCGCAGCTCCCGCATTATGCATTACGGTTCTTACATCCTCAAAATCTACATTTACATGGCTTGTAACTGTAATAATTTCTGCAATGCTTTTGGCACCATTTGTAAGTACATTATCCGCTTTGGCGAACGCCTCATTAATTCCCAGATTGCCATATACCTCTCTTAATTTATCATTAAGGATAACAAGCACAGTATCGCAATTAGCTTTTAATTGGGTAATACCCAACTCCGCCTGCTTCATTTTCTTTTTACCTTCAAAGGCAAAGGGAACAGTTACAATACCAACGGTTAAAACGTCCATATCCTTTGCAATTTTAGCAATTACAGGTGCGGCACCAGTACCCGTTCCGCCTCCCATGCCAGCCGTAACAAAAAGCATTTTGGTATCACTACCAATCATTTCACGGATTTCATCCTTGCTTTCAATGGCAGCATTTTCTCCTTTTTCAGGGTTCGCTCCAGCTCCCAATCCTTCAGTTAGGTTAATCCCAATCTGAAGCCTATTAGGCACAGGGCTACTTTTCAAAGCTTGAGAATCGGTGTTACACACCACAAATTCCACATCTTTGATTCCTTGGTTAAACATGTGGTTAACGGCATTGCTGCCTCCACCTCCTACACCAATTACCTTTATAATGGATTTATGGTGTTTTGGAATTTCAAAATTGTACATGTTGTCAGACATAATGTTTAAATTTTGGTTTCTATTTTATTTAGTTATTCGTTAAAAGATAATGGGTATTAGTAATCTCCATTATCCATATCATCAATTAGTAATCCTTTTGTTTTAGCCAGTATTTTCTGTACAAATGATTTTGCATTGTCACTAGCACTATTTTCTTCTCCTTTAGCTGAAGAGGTAAGCTCTTCGTATGTATTTTGGCGATCATCAATATCCATAAATCCTGATAACACAAGCCCAATTGAGGTGGCATACATAGGCGATTTGATATCAGACGTACTCTTGCCTAAATGCTCGTTAGGATGTCCAATTCGTACATCAACACCTGTCATGTATTCCACTAATTGTTTCACAGATTGCAATTGTGATCCTCCACCTGTAAGTACAATACCTCCAGCCAGATTTCCTTCGTACCCACTATTAATTATTTCGGCATGCACATGCTCAATAATTTCTTCCATTCTGGCTTCTATTATATGAGCCAGATTTTTAACAGAAATTTCTTTTGGTGGACGGTTACGTAAACCAGGAATAGCAATAATCTCATTAGGATTTGCTTGCTCTGCAATGGCCATTCCAAATTTAGTTTTAAGCGATTCGGCCTGATTATTAAGCACTTGGCATCCTTGCTTTATATCCGAAGTAAGAATATTGCCTCCAAAAGGAATTACTGCAGTATGACGAATGATACCATCATAAAAGATGGCCACATCGGTAGTACCACCACCAATGTCAACTAAGCAAACACCTGCTTCTTTCTCCTCATCGCTTAAAACCGACATGCTTGACGCTATAGGTTCTAGAATCAGGTTATCTGTTTCTAATCCTGCCCGCTTCACACATTTATTAATGTTGTTGATGGCATTTGTTTGAGCCGTAATTATATGAAAATCAGCTTCTAAACGAACTCCTGACATCCCTACCGGCTCTTTAATCCCATCTTCATAATCCACAATATAATCTTGTGGCATTACATGAATTATTTCGCTACCGGGTGCGATAACAGTACGGTATTGTTCCTCTGTTAATTGAAGTACATCATCTACTGTAATTTCCTCATCAGTAGTTTTACGAGTGATGCCATTATGGGTAACCATGCTGTTAATATGTTGGCCGGCAATACCTACATTAACCACATTAATATTTATGCCCGATTGCTCTTCAGCCTCAGCAATGGCTTGCTCAATAGCCTTGGTGGTTTTATCTATATTGATGACAATCCCGCGGATTACTCCATCAGAAACGGCCTTGCCTGTACCCAGAATTTCTAATTTTCCGTACTCGTTTTTACGACCGACCATGGCACAAATTTTTGTGGTGCCAATATCAAGTCCTACTACTATTTTGTCTGTGTCCATATCGTTATAATTTGGGTTTATTCGCAAATGATTTGGTTTTTGTATTTGAGGTTAACTCTACTGTAAGAATTCCAACCGTTTCTAGGTAGAATTTCATCGTAGAATAATCTCAACTTTTTAAATTTCGTTTCTATATTTTCTATTTTCCCAAACTCTATGTATTGTTTGGTTATTTGTGGGTAAAGAATTACTTCCCCATTTTTAATTATTTTTATTTGTGCTATTTGAGCTTTTAAAAACTCATCGGCCACTATATATTGAATCAACTTATATAAATTAGCATATTCACCATCTGCAATATTGATTTGCTCAGATATCTCCTTCGACTTTTCGCCAGTGATAATTACTGCTCGTCTGCTATATTTAGATGAAACAGGCAAAACTTGTCCATCTTCACCAATATATGCATCTGGGCCGTTATAGCGAACCACCCTTGCCATTGGTTTTCTTAAGCCTACGTGTACCATCATATTGCCAGAATGATCTACATATATTTCTGCTTTATTTAAGAATGGTTCTTCCGCTAAACGCTGCTCAATTTCACGAAGATTGAGTTTGCTCACATGAGTTCCTTCAATAATTTCGGCACCGTTTAAGGTGATTAGATCCACAATATCATTATCATCTACAAAATGATTTTCAAGCTGATTATCAATAGTTATAATAATGTCGTTACACACCTTGCTATTACTTTCCACTGATTCGAAACCAATTAGTAATGCACTTATTATTAGCACTCCTGCCACCCACGATATGGTTTTAATATGCTTACGCATGGGCATTCATTTTTTGTAATACATCTTTAATTTCAGGCACCAAGCGATCTATATCTCCAGCTCCTAAAGTGGCTAGTACTTCAAAATCAGAGTTCTCAATTTCATCAATCACCACTTTTTTGCTGATAAGTTTCTTGTCATTCAACTCCATCTGACTAAGAATCAAATCAGAAGTAACCCCTTTTATTGGTAATTCTCTGGCAGGATAAATATCCAATAACCAAACTTGGTCGGCTTGGTCTAAAGCCTTTGCAAAACCAGCGGAAAAGTCTTTTGTTCTGCTGTACAAATGAGGTTGAAAAATAACTGTTAACTTTTTGCTCGGATATAATGCCTTAGCCGATTTAATAAAAGCATTGAGTTCTTCAGGGTGGTGCGCATAATCATCGATATACACTTTAGAGGCAGACTTAAATATAAATTCAAACCTTCTTTTCACACCTTTATAAGCCTTAATCCCTTCTTTTATTTTTTGAGCAGGTATATGTAAAAGCAAGGCTATTCGGATAGCAGCTAGTGCATTTTCTATATTATGAAAGCCTGGAAGGCTTAGCTCTAATCCTTCAATCTTCGTGTTTTCATCTGCATAATCGAACACAAAAACACCCTCTCCTATTTTAATTTTCTTCGCTCTAATTTTACTAGCTTCTAATCCATATTCAGACCCGAAGCCTAAATCAAGTGACTCATTAGCCTTTTGAGAAATCAGTAATTTTCCATCTTTGGCAAGTTTATCAATAAAGGCTCTAAAGCTATTTTTTAGTGCTTCTCCATCTTCATAAATATCCAAGTGGTCTGCATCCGTAGAAGTTACCACTGCAATATTTGGTGATAAGTGCAAGAAGGAACGATCGAATTCATCTGCTTCGATAACCGCTATGGCTTTATCTGTTCCACCAATCACTAAGTTCGAATTGAAATTGGTAGCAATCCCGCCAATAAAACCTGTTACATCTACACCCGCAAAGTGTAAAAGGTGAGCAATCATTGAAGATGTAGTAGTCTTACCATGGGTGCCAGCAACAGCAACCGTAAAGTAGTTTCTGCTAATATCGCCTAGTACTTCTGCTCGTTTTTTAATGGTAAAGCCACCTTCTTTAAAATAAGTAAGTTCAGCATGATCTGTTGGAATAGCAGGTGTGTAAATGACTAGCGTATTTTCCTTAGTTGCATCGGAAGGAATTTTGTTAACATTATCATCGTAATGAATAGCAATTCCTTCTTTTTCTAATGTTTCTGTTAGCTCTGAAAGGGTTTTATCATAACCAAACACCCCATACGTAGCATTGAACCAACGTGCAAGCGCACTCATACCGATGCCACCCACACCAATAAAATACACGATATCGTAGTTCAACTTCTTCATTTAATTAATGACAATACTTGGGTTAAAATTGATTGCGTTGCATTGGGCTTGCCCAACTTTAATATGTTTTGCTCCAATTCTTTAAGCCTTTCTTCACTTTCCAAAAGCTCAAAAGCTTTGTCCACTAATTCGTTAATGGCCTCTTTATCCTTAATAATTTCTGCGGCATTAGTATTCACCAACGCCATTGCATTCTTAGTTTGGTGGTCTTCGGCCACATTAGGAGAAGGCACAAAAACAACTGCTTTACCGATTACACTTAATTCTGAAATGGTAAGTGCTCCTGCCCTTGAAACAACGACATCAGCAGCTGCATAGGCTTTATCCATTTCTTTAATAAATTCTACCAAGCGAATATTCTTGAGGTCGAACGGTTTAACTCTCTCCTGCATCTCTTTATAGTAGAAACTACCCGTTTGCCAAATCACTTGGTAATTAGAAAGGAGTAAGCGCTCAATATTTTGCATAATGCTCTCATTCAAAGTGCGAGCACCCAAGCTGCCTCCTATCACAAGAATTGTCTTCCTTCCTTCTTCCAGTTTAAAATGGGCTAATGCCTTATTCTTATCTATACCTAGTTTAATAGTTGGTCGAATAGGATTACCTGTTAATTCAAGTTTATCAGCAGGAAAAAACTGTTCCATATTTTCATAGGCCACACATATTTTGCTTGCTCGCTTGGCTACCGCTTTATTGGCAAGTCCTGCATACGAATTTTGCTCTTGTAACACTATGGGCACGCCTTTGCGAGCAGCAGCCAATGTAATAGGACTACTGGCATAGCCTCCAAATCCTACTACCACTTGTGGTTTAAATTTTCGTAGAATGCGAATAGACGACAAGAAACTGGAGATTACTTTCAAGGGGAATAGAAGGTTCTCCAGAGTCAAGCGTCTTTGAAATCCTGATATATTTAGTCCAATAATATCATAGCCAGCCTCTACTACCTTGGTCATTTCCATGCGCCCCTTAGCCCCAACAAATAAAATTTTGGAAGCAGGAAACTGCTCCTTTATTTTATCTGCTACTGCCAAGGCAGGAAATATATGACCACCGGTGCCTCCACCGCTTAGTATCACCCGATATGATGTATTGTTTTCGATAATTATTCTGTTTTAAGTTTTACTACATTTTTAAATTGCCCTTTAGCAGGTGCAATGCTATTATCCACCTCTCCTCTGCTTACACTCAATATAATTCCTAGTGACATTCCTGTGAATAAAAGAGAAGTTCCACCCATACTTAAAAATGGGAGAGGCAAGCCTGTAATAGGCCCTAAACCTACCACAACACCCATATTTACCATGGCTTGTATCACCAGAGCAAAGGAAAGTCCTGCAGATAATAGACCTCCAAAGGCTCGTTCACTGTTAGCAACCGCCTTCATTCCTCTAAATAATAGAGCGAGGTATAAGAGTATAATAATGGCACCTCCTAACATCCCGTATTCTTCAATAATAATGGCATACACAAAATCGGAATAAGGGTGTGGCAGAAAATCTTTTTGGGCACTTTTGCCTGGTCCTTTGCCAGTAATACCACCTGAGGCAATGGCAATTCGAGCTTGTTCGGCTTGATAAGGCAATCTATCATCACTAAAGAAATCTTTAACTCTGCTTTCAGCAGTGGCTCCACGCTGACCAATATTAAATGCTAATGCGCCAGTTAATGCACCAACTAACACGAGTAAACCCAAATATTTGAGTGGCACCCTTCCTATAAACATTATCAACATTACAGTTGCAAACAGCATAATGGCTGTAGAAAGGTCTGCCATGGCGATAAGCCCGCAGATGATGCCACTCCATACCAACATGGGGATAAGTGTAGTCTTAAAATCTTCTATATTTTGTTGCCTTTTGGCAAGCATTGCTGCAATACCGGCTATTAATGAAAGTTTTGCTAAATCGGATGGCTGAAATACTTGATTGATTACCGGAATGGTTATCCAACGCGAAGCTTCGTTTAAGCTGGTACCAGCTACCCAAGTATAGATTAATAAAGGAATAGATAAAATCATTCCTGCTTTAGCCAAAGTAGAATAATACCTGTAATCGATATTGTGCGCCACCCACATGGTAAGTAAGCTAAGGGTAACTAATAGCGTATGCTTAATTAAATAATACTCTGTGCTTTCCATATTTCGGTAGGCCAAGGCACGCGTAGAACTATACACCACAAACAGACCAATTACTCCTAAAAGAACAGCGATTGCCCAGATTACAGGATCACCTTTGATATTATTATTGAGCCATTCTTTTACCTTATCCATCTTTTTCAGATTTAAGTTCAAAAACAGCTTCTTTAAATAATTCGCCTCTGCGAGCATAATTCTCGAATAAATCAAAACTTGCACAGGCAGGAGATAACAGCACAACATCGGTCGAGTTTGCATACTCATAAGCCATTCGTGCCGCTTCTTTTACATCTTGCGTTTCAGAGATGTTTGCTACGATTGGCTCAAAGAAATCAATCAATTTTTTATTATCAGCACCAAGGCAAACCATTGCTTTCACCTTTTCGGCTACCAATTCCTTAATTTGGCTATAATCATTGCCTTTGTCCTGACCGCCAGCAATCCACACAATATCATTTGAATAACTACCCAGCGCATAATAAACGGCCTCCACGTTTGTGGCCTTGGTATCATTTACAAATTCAACACCTTTAATATGGGTAATAAATTCCATTCGGTTTGGTGCATTTTTAAAAGTTGGCAAATGAGCTAAAACTTGCTCTATCGAAACTCCGTATTGCATTACAGCCGTGATGGCTGCCAACATATTTAAAATATTATGCTCCCCTTTTAATGGAAATAAATTGGCAGGTACTTCAAACTGCTTGCCTTCAAATTGGATAGAAAGTCCTTCTGCTGATTTAAACCCTACAGTTTTGCTTGATTTCTTAAACCCAATGGGCGCTAAATTTATCTTTTGAGTTAGTTGAATTACTTTTTTATGCAGCACTTCATCCTCTTCAAAATGAATTAAGCAATCCTGCTCCTGCATATTTTTTGTGATACGCATTTTAGAATTTGCATACTTATCAAAATCGTAATTATATCTGTCTAAGTGATCGGGTGTGATATTTAACAGGATAGCAATACTTGGCTTAAATGAACTAATGGCATCCAATTGGAAACTGCTCATCTCAACCACATATACCTCAGCACTATCTTCAATTACTTGCCGAGCCAAGCTATGGCCGACATTACCTGCCAAGCCAGCTTTTACACCAGAGGATGTAAGCAAATGATGTACTAAGAGGGTGGTAGTGGTTTTCCCATTACTCCCTGTAATGGCAATAATTGGTTTATCTGTATATCGATACGCAAATTCAAGTTCATCAATAAGTTCAATCCCTGCTTCAATTACTTTTTCTATAATAAGAATATCAAAAGGAATGCCTGGGCTTTTGATTACCAGTTCGGCTCCTTTCAATAAATCAACAGAATGACTGAACTCTTCGAACTCAATCTTATGCTCAATTAATTCATTTTTATACTTCGGATTTATTGCTGCAGCATCGGACACAAATACATCATAGCCCTTGCTTTTGGCAAGAAGGGCTGCCCCTGTTCCGCTCTCTCCAGCTCCCAGTATGATGATTCGTTTACTCATTATCTAATTTTTAGCGTAGCTAAGGTTAGTATGGCTAATAATATTCCTATAATCCAAAACCGGGTAACAATCTTGGGTTCCGGAATTAATTTCTTTTGGTAATGATGGTGAAGGGGAGACATTAAAAATATTCTTCGTCCTTCTCCGTATTTCTTTTTCGTGTATTTAAAGTAGCTCACTTGAGCAATCACAGAAACGAGCTCAATGAGGTAAATACCACATAAAATGGGAATCAATAATTCTTTTCGGATCACCAAGGCAAAAACAGCTACAATTCCGCCCAAAGCCAAGCTACCTGTATCGCCCATAAACACCTGTGCCGGGTATGAGTTGTACCATAGAAAACCAACTGTAGCTCCTACCAATGCCGTACTAAAAATCAATAGTTCTCCCGAATTTGGGATGTACATAATGTTGAGGTATTGGCTAAAATCGACACGACCAGATACATAGGCCAAAATACCCAAAGTACCCACAATAATAGCGGTCGTACCTGCTGCAAGGCCATCAATACCATCTGTAATATTGGCTCCGTTTGATACTGCTGTTATAATAAAAGTGGCAATAAGCACGTAAATTATCCACGTATATTTGGCATCGAAAGGGTTCAACACGCTATAATCCGCCTCATTATTTTTAAAGAACGGCATTGTTGTTTTCGTGGATTTTACATCGTTGTAAACAGGTGTTTCATCAGAAACTGAAATTTCAGTAGATGCTTTTGAGTCGAACTCCCGAACGACTACATCATCATTAAAATATAGCGTTAAGCCCACAATTAGGCCTAACCCTACTTGTCCAACGATTTTAAACCGACCACTTAAGCCTTCCTTGTTTTTCTTAAAAACTTTGATATAATCATCTACAAACCCAACAGCACCCATCCAAAGGGTTGTTACAAGAAGCAATATGATATACACATTATCTAAACGCGCAAATAGAATAGTTGGCAATACAATTGAAAGGATAATAATAAGACCTCCCATAGTTGGTGTGCCTTTTTTCTCCATTTGGCCTTCAAGTCCAAGGTCTCTGATTGACTCGCCTACTTGCAGTTTTTGAAGCATTTTAATAAGGCGTTCTCCAAAAATTACTGATATTAATATGGACAAAATCACAGCCATACCAGACCGGAAAGAGATGTATTGAAACAGCCCAGAACCCGCAAAGTCGAACTTAGCATGCAAAAACTGAAATAGGTGATATAGCATACTAGTTGTTCATGAGGTTTAACATTTCACTCAGCACTTTTCGATCGTCAAATGGCAATCGCTCACCGTTAATTTCCTGGTAATCTTCGTGGCCTTTACCCGCCACCAGAATAATATCATTTGGTGAAGCCAATAAACAAGCAGTTTTAATGGCCTCTTCTCTATTAACTAAAGCCACCACTTTTCGCTTATTGCTTGCGCCTACACCTTGTTTCATTTCATCAATAATCGCATTAGGGTCTTCGCTTCTAGGGTTATCCGAAGTAAGAATTACCTTATCACTCATTTCAGAGGCAATAGAACCCATCAATGGTCTTTTATCTTTGTCACGATCACCACCACAGCCCACCACCGTAATTACGTTTTCATTTCCAGTTCTCAATCCTGAAATAGTGTCTAATACATTTTTAAGTGCATCAGGTGTGTGTGCATAATCTACCAACGCAGTAATTTTTACCATATTAGGCACTACTTCCATTCTTCCTGGCACAGGATCAATATTGGAAAGGACAGTAAGCACTTCATCCGCCTGTTCACCCATTAAAATAGCAGCTCCATACACAGATAAAATATTATAGGCATTAAAATCACCAAATAACTTAAACCAAATTGACCTATTATCGATGTTCATTTCTAACCCATTTAAACTGTTAGAAATAATTTTTCCTTTAAATTCACTGGCACTTTTAAGTGAATAACTGCTTTTTGTTGCCTTCGTATTTTGCAGCATAATCCTGCCTCGTTTGTCATCTGTATTAACCAAGGTAAAGGCTGATTTTGGTAGCCCATCAAATAATAATTTCTTAGCTGCGATATAGGCATCAAATGTTTTGTGGTAATCAAGGTGGTCGTGAGAGATATTTGTAAATAATGCACCTGAAAATTCAAATCCAGCCGTTCTCTTTTGGTCGAGGGCGTGTGAACTCACCTCCATAAAACAATGTGTGCATCCTTGCTTAATCATTTCAGCTAAATTCTCATTTAGTTGCAAGGCATCGCCCGTAGTATGCGTAGCTTTAAGCACCTTATCACCAATTCTATTTTCTATGGTTGAAAGCAGACCAGATTTATACCCTAACTGGCTAAATAACTGGTATAACATTGTGGCAATGGTAGTTTTACCATTGGTGCCTGTAACCCCAACTAACTTTAGTTTTTTGGAAGGGTTGTCAAAGAAGTTGGCAGCCATAATGCTAAGAGCTTCTGCACTTTTTTTCACTTCTATGTATGTTACATTCTCCTCCAGAATCTCTGGAAGCACTTCACACACAATTACTGTTGCACCTTGCTCAATTGTTTTAGAGATATAGATATGGCCATCAACTTGTGTGCCTTTTACAGCCACAAAGGCATCATCCTTTTTAACCTTTCTTGAATCGAAGCATAGATTGTTAAAGCTGACATCTGTTGAGCCAGACACCGCCTTTAGCGAAACATTATATAATATGTTATTTAACTTTTTCACTAGCCTAATTCAATATGTATAATGTCTCCCTTGCTTGCTCTTCTACCAGCCAAAATTGATTGCTTCTTCACCCTGCCTTCACCAGATATATTTACTCTAAACCCGTTTGACTCCAGCACATAAAGTGCATCTCGCAAGGTCATTCCTACCACATTAGGAGTTAAGCCACGCTGTATCTCATTTTTCTTCCAATTAATGGAGTTGTCTTTTATTTTGGCTCTTACCCAATCAGCTTCTTCTGTAATATGGTTAGAAACCCCTATTTCATTACATATCGTAACTAAATCAGGTTGATAGCCCGCTTGAATCACTGGGAAAACACCATAATCTCTTTTAAAGTCGCTGGCAAGCTCAGTGTGCATCTCGATATTTTTCGCATACACTTGGTCTGCAATTTCTTTAAATACAGGTGCCGCCACATTACTGCCATATTGCGAATACCCTCTAGGATTTTCAATAACCACCATAATGCTGTATTGGGGCGCATCCGCTGGAAAATAACCTGCAAACGAAGTCATATATTGCTTTTGGTATTTCCCATTTTTTAAAGTTTGAGCTGTACCCGTTTTTCCTGCAATTTTATAATCAGCATCGCTGATATTATTAGCCGTACCATTCTCCACCACTCCTTCCAGTAAAATTTTTATTTGGGCAAGGGTTTCGTCCGAACATATTTTTTTGTTCATCACCGTGGTGTTGAACACATTCACTTCTTTCTCAGCCTTAGTTATTCTTTTAATAATCATTGGCTTCACCATAACACCATTATTAGCCACCGCATTAAACATGGTTAATGTGTGAAGCGGTGTTAACTCCAACCCATATCCGTGAGCCATCCAAGGCAAAGTAATTCCACTCCATTCCTCGGGTTTCTTCACTTTGGGAACTCCTTCACCTACCATTTGAAAACCCATTGCTCTTGTAAGCCCGAAATCAACTAAATGATCGTAGAATTTTTGAGGTTTTAGTCCATAGTATTTGTCAGCCAGTTTCGCCATTGCAATATTGGACGATTGTTCAAAGGCTTCTTTTATGGTGATGGTTCCATAACCACCTTCCTTATGGTCGCTTACTGATTCTTCATAAAATTGCTCAACGCCATCACCTGTTTTAATCGAGTCTGAAAGCTTCAGATTAGTGTCTTCGAGCAGGCACAACATAGTAACTAGCTTAAATGTAGATCCAGGTTCTCTTAGCCCTTGCCGCCCTACAGCATAATTATATCTTTCGGAATAAGTGCCATTTGAATTTTTACTTAGGTTGGCAATAGCCTTGATATGGCCTGTGGCAACTTCCATTACTACTACTGTTCCGTAATCTGCTTTATGATGACCAAGTGCACTTAATAATGATGACTCAGCTACATCTTGCAAATTAATATCAATGGTAGTTTCCAAATCGTACCCATCAACCGGCCGTACTTCCGAGGCGTCAGGTATAGGTCGCCATTTACCACCTACTGTTTTTCGGTAGAGGGCTTTGCCATTCATTCCAGCGAGGTCAGCATTAAAAGAGTATTCCAATCCTGCACCTCTGCCATTCTCGTTAATAAACCCAATAGACCTTTGACCGAGGTATCCAAATGGTTTAAATCGTTTATCAACTTTAGTAAATAGAGCACCTCCATCCATTCGCCCTTCACGAAAGATGGGCCATTGCTCCATTTCTTTTTTCTCTTGATAATCAATTAATTTACGATTGAGTAGCACATATCTTCTGCCTGAGTTACGGGCATCCAGAATACGTTGCTTATATGTTGATTTTGAATTGTCTCCGTAAAATTTTGAAAGTAAATAGGCCAAGGAATCAAGCCCATCATCCACCATTTTTTGTGTTGCTCTGGAAGGATCCAGCGCTAATTTATAAAATGGAATTGAAGTAGCTAAAAGGCTCCCATTATCAGATAATATATTCCCTCTGGTTGCTTCGATAGCTCTGTACTCTAAGCCAATTTCTGCCGCTAATGATCGCCATTTATCACCTTCTACAAATTGAATTACCCCAATTTTATAAACAATGGCAATACCAAATAATAGCATTGGTAAAAATGCTAATCTCACCCTGAGCAATATGGATTTTTTTATATTCACTCAGCTGCCATTTTTAGTTTATATGGAGGATCCATACTTTCTACCAAGCCAATAGGCTTTACTCTTTTCTCCACTTCTGATTGAAGTCGAGAGTACATATACTGCGCTTTCAAGGTGGTATAGTGAGCACGTAAGTCCTCTACTTCTGCTTCAAGCTTATTAATATTACGAGCGTTCTTATCTGCGTAATGATTATAGCCGATGTAAAAAATAATAAGTAGAATGGTAAACATTACATTGGGCAAGTATTTTAATGGCAACCCATTTTCAAAAAACCTATCCACACGAACAAGCCTCTCCATTACTGAAAAGAGGTTTTTGCGTGTTCCTTTAGGTTCTTTAAATGTGTTTTTAGCCATTTTACTTAACTGCTAACTTTTTTGCTATTCTTAATTTGGCACTACGTGCTCTATTATTTAATTTCAATTCTTCCTCACTTGCCACAATGGGCTTGCGAGTTATTGGTTCTAGCGGTCTTATCATATTGCCATAAAAATCCTTTTCTACTTCTCCTTTAAACTTCCCTTTAGAAAAGTAATTTTTCACAGGTCTGTCTTCCAAAGAATGGTAACTCATTACCACAAAACGGCCATCGGGTTTTAATACTTCTGTGGCCTGTTCAATCATTTCTTCAAGTGCTCCCATTTCATCGTTAACCACAATGCGCAACGCCTGAAATACTTGAGCGAAGTACTTGAACTGCTTGCCTCGTTTGGCATATTTCTCTAGTATAGCTTTGAGCTCATCAACGGATTCAATTCTTCTGGTTACTCTTTCAGAAACAATGGCAGCAGCCAATGTTCGGGCATTTTTAACTTCGCCATACCTGCTAAAAAGGTCAATCAGCTCCTTTTCCTCAAATTCATTGATAATAATCTCAGCAGTGAGCTCACTGTTCTGATCCATTCGCATATCGAGGGCAGCATTAAAACGGGTTGAAAAACCTCTTTCAGGCACATCAATTTGATGAGAAGAAATACCCAAATCAGCTAAAATGCCATCTACTTGTTTTACTCCATAAAGCCTTAAATATTTCTTAAGGTATCTGAAATTGGCATTCACAAATTCAAACTGCTCGCCTTGGATAGACTCAGATTCTTTTTTAGCGTCATCATCCTGATCAAACCCATACAACTTACCGTTTGTAAGGTGCTTTATTATTTCTTTACTGTGGCCTCCGCCTCCAAAGGTTAAGTCCACATAAATGCCATTAGGTTTTATCGCCAGCCCATCGATGCACTCTTGGAGCATTACAGGTTGGTGATAGGTGGTTGTAGGATTACTCACTTTTAGATAGATGCTTTTGCGCAAGCTTGGCCATTTCGTCCGGATCCTGAATTAAGAAGTCTTGATACACTTCCGGATCCCAAATTTCCATTTTGCTCCCCATACCAACAATCACTACCTCTTTATTGAGCTTTGCATATTGGAGCATCATCTTAGGTATTAGAAAACGTCCTGCACCATCTAACTCAACTGTAGCACTGCCTCTGAAAAAATTTCGCTGAAGTTTTCGTACTTCAGGGTCAAATTCATTCAGTCCGGCAATTTTCGAGTAAACCTTTTTATATTCACTCAAGGGGTACAGTTCTAAACAGGGTTCGAGCCCTAGTTTAATGTATAATTCTGTTGACGAAGATTCAGGCAAAGCGGTTTTCATTCGCGAAGGAAGCACTAACCTGCCCTTTGCATCGAGTTTACCTGTATATTCACTTGTAAAAAAAGCCATCTGTTTTCCCCTTGAAAGCTTAGTGTCCAAGCTGAGTAATTTATGAAAGCGATAAGCACCAACTCTTTGAGTTAAAAAGGCTTCCAAAAATACTGGCAATACCCTGTGGGTATTCCTGTGTTTTTCGTAAACTTTTTATTCTCAAATACTTAGCACTTCTCATCTTCCCTAAATTGCTCAGTTTGGACAGTTAATTAAACAAACTTAAGAAAATAAATGACACAATCAACCATTTTATGACACAATCTCCCACTTTTTTACATTTTTTAGCAAAAATGACCAAAATTTGAATATTTATTGGGTAATCAGTATGTGCCATTGCCAGATTACTATGTTAGAATTGTTTGATTTAGTACCTGAATCTTACTTTCGAAGTAATGATGAAATGATAGTGGGAGAAAGTGGGGGAGAAATTACAATTTGTATTTTAGACAAATCTGCAATTGAATTGCAGATTTGTCTAGTTTTCAAGCTACTTATGTCGATTAATGGTATAATCGATAAGTTTTTGTAGCGAAGTTTTATAATCAGAATCAGGAAAATCGTTGAGTACTTCCAGAGCTTGATGATGGTACTTATTCATTACCTCGATAGAATATTCGATACCACCCGATTGTTTCACAAATTCAATCACTTCTTTTACCTTTTTAGGTTTGTGGCTCTGATTTTTAATAAGGTTGATAATTTTCCTTTTCTCATTCCAACTAGCATCTTTTAATGCATAGATTAATGGTAGGGTCATTTTTTTCTCTTTTATATCAATACCTACCGGTTTGCCTATTTCTTCATTACCGTAATCAAAAAGATCATCTTTTATTTGAAAAGCCATGCCTACCTTAATGCCAAAATCCCACATTTTATCAATAACTTCTTGAGGTTGATTAGAAGAGCTTGCACCTACTGCACAACACGAGGCAATGAGAGAAGCTGTTTTCTGACGGATAACATCATAATATACCTCTTCGGTAATATCGAGTTTGCGAGCCTTCTCCATTTGCAGAAGTTCACCCTCACTCATTTCTTTTACCGCTTTTGAAACAATCTTCAAGAGATCAAACTCCTCATTATCTACAGAAAGCAATAAGCCTCTTGATAGCAAGTAATCACCTACTAAAACAGCTATTTTATTCTTCCAAAGGGCATTAATGGAAAAGAATCCTCTTCGGTAATTGGCATCATCTACCACATCATCGTGCACCAAAGTAGCCGTGTGCAAAAGCTCGATTAACGATGCTCCAGTGTGCGTAGATTCGGTAATTCCACCAGAAACTCCGGCACTTAAAAACACAAACATAGGACGCATTTGCTTGCCTTTTCGCTTTACAATATAGCCCATAATTTTATCAAGAAGCAGCACCTTGCTCTTCATCGAGTCGCGGAACTTTTTCTCAAAATCCTCTATCTCAGAATTTATGGGAGCCTTTATTTCTTGCAGTGTTTTCGACATGTTATTTAAGGAGCCACAAACATAGCATGTTACAATAGGTAAAGCAAAGCAGTAGAATTACAACTTTGTTAAAATTAAAGGTTAATACCATCAAATAATAAATAGAAGGAAACCTCTTTTACTTGACTATTAATTAATTATCAATTAAATTGTTCTATAAAATATTATTATAAACCAATTACATTTTGAAACCATTGCTAAGATTTTGCATAGCTGTTCTTATAATCTCTGTTCATACAACACTCGTGTTTGCACAAGAAGCAAGTTTTTATGGGAGTAAAAATGAATCTCTTGCAAGAACTACCGTTGCCTTGAGTGATTCTTGGGCTTTATTTTACAATCCTGC